>X279_Western_Grey_Kangaroo__coassemble_23_pt1 | contig 18868 bp, 14 predicted proteins | sample X279_Western_Grey_Kangaroo__metabat2_low_PE_007 | metagenome-assembled genome bin X279_Western_Grey_Kangaroo
CCAAACTTTTTCGCTACTTTTTATGCCATAAAACATACTTTTGACGCAAAATGCTATTATACTGACTATTAAATTCTGAACTAAATCATAATGTTCAGAAGATACAGTTCAAAAAGGCATTTATGTATTTTTATAGACAATGTTTGAAAGATTCTGCTTATATTTGCAGAGTATACTCACCAATCAAAATAAAACATTATAAATACAATGGCAAGACATAACGAGGTTGGAAGTTGGGGCGAAAATTTAGCATGCGATAAACTCGTTGCCGAAGGCTATGCCATTGTTGAACGCAATTGGCGTTTGGGGCACTTTGAAGTAGATATTATTGCCATGAAAGGCAATAGAATTATATTTGCCGAAGTAAAGACACGCTCAAACTCAGATATAGACCCTCTCGATTCTATCGATAAGCGAAAAATCTTCAGAATGGCAACATCAGCCAACGCATATATCCGCTTTAGCAAATGCAATCACGAACCACAATTTGACATATTTGCCATCAGTGGGACTCCTGAGAATTATCATATCGAACATATTGCGGATGCTTTTTTCCCTCCATTGAAATCATACTAAATCACATAATTATAATATATGAAAGAAAACATTAACGCAAATTTGCAAATTTTGCGCTCAAAAATGAAAAACTGCGGAATATCTGCAGTAATTATACCTCAGGCAGACCCTCACATGAGTGAATACTTGTCGTCACATTGGCAAGTTCGCCGCCTGCTAAGTGGATTTACCGGCTCGGCAGGTGACCTCGTTGTAAGCCTCGATAAGGCACTTCTATGGACAGATTCACGTTACTTCCTACAGGCCGGAGGACAACTATCGGGCACTGAAATAGAATTAATGAAAGACGGTCTGCCTGAAACACCTTCAATCGGGGCATGGATATGCGAAAATATAAAAGCCGGCGAGACGATTGGAATTGATGGCATGGTGTACTCATGTGTTGCCAAAGATACTTTGGAAACACAACTCGGTGCGTTCGGCATAAAACTCATTGCCGACTTCGATGTAATCAACGAAATTTGGACCGACCGACCAGCTCTGCCCGAATGCAAAATATTCGTACACGAGTTGAAGTACGCTGGCGAAACTACTCACGAAAAGATTGCCAAAGTGCTTGCAAACACAAAAAATCAATTTGCGAAGAGTGTTTTTATTTCAGCATCAGACGAAATTGCATGGATCCTGAACATCCGAAGTAATGATGTGCCTTACAACCCCGTCGCCACGTCGTTCCTATACCTATCAGATGAAAATAGAGTACTATTTGTAAATTCAGCGAAAATCACGCCCGAAGTTGCAGAATATCTCAAAGGAGAAGGTGTTGTTATAGCACCATATGACTCAATTACGACATTCCTTGCAGCCATTCCGGAAGACGAAAAAGTGCTTATCGAAGCGACTCGCACAGCATCTCGCATTGGTGAGATTCTCGGTTTACGAGCTGTCAGAGGTACATCTGCCGCAGCTCTGCTGAAAGCATGTAAAAACGATGTACAACTCCAAGGTATCCGACACGCTATGATACGCGATGGTGTAGCGATGGTAAAATCGCTCTGCGAAATACAGGAAAAGGTTGCCAACGGAGAAAAACTCACCGAAATATGCGCTGCAGAAATTTTGCGAAAACACCGCAAAAATAATGAGTTGTTCTTCGATGAAAGTTTTGGGACAATTTCAGGATATGGGCCCCATGGTGCTATCGTCCACTATGAAGCCGATACCGAATCCAACTCAACGCTACATCCCGAAGGTTTACTGCTTTTGGATTCGGGTGCACAATATCTCGACGGCACAACTGACATCACCCGAACAATCGCATTATCCCCCACCCCGACAGCCCAAGAAAAACGCGACTTCACCCTTGTAATGAAAGGTCACATTGCACTTGGCACAATGATTTACCCCGAGGGCACTGCCGGCGCACAATTGGATGCTATGGCTCGCCAGTTCCTATGGAAAGAGGGACTAAGCTATCTACATGGTACAGGACACGGCGTTGGTCACTTCCTTAACGTACACGAAGGGCCTCACAGCATACGTCTGAACTATGTACCTACCCCATTAACACCCGGCATGATTACATCAAACGAACCGGGCTTATACCGTGAAGGACTTCATGGCATCCGATGCGAAAACCTTGTACTCACCGTTGAAGCAATGACAACTGAATTCGGTCGTTTCTACAAATTTGAAACGCTGACGCTTTGTCCGTTTGACCGTTCTCTCTTTGATACGAGCATCATGACCGAAATTGAAATAGATTGGGTTAACAATTACCACAAGAAGGTACGTGAATCCCTTTCGCCTTATCTACAAGGCAAATCACTACAATGGCTTATCAATAACACTGAAAAACTTTAATAAACAATGGCACTTATCATACCAGTAAGAGGATTCGATCCTAAAATTGGCGAGGGTTGCTTCCTCGCAGAAAATGCTACAATCATCGGCGATACCGTAATCGGCAACGAATGCTCGATTTGGTACGGCGCTGTACTCCGTGGCGACGTCAACTCAATTCGCATCGGCAATCGAGTAAACATTCAAGATGGCAGTGTTCTACACACTCTCTACCAAAAATCGACAATCGAAATTGGCGATGATGTTTCAGTAGGACATAATGTGACAATACACGGTGCAAAAATTCATGACTACGCCCTTATCGGTATGGGGTCTGTAATCCTCGACGATGCAGAGGTTGGCGAAGGTGCAATTGTTGCAGCCGGTTCGGTTGTATTATCAAAAACAAAAATTGGTCCGAATGAACTTTGGGGTGGCGCACCAGCAAAATTCATAAAAATGGTAGACCCTGAACAAAGCCGCGAAATCAACAAAAAAATAGCACATAATTACCTGATGTACTCCCGATGGTACACTGAGCCTGAAGCGAATAAATAAATAGATAGTAGTATCAATATCAACAAAACGCCTCGCAGCAACACAACATCTGCAAGGCGTTTTATTATTTACCTATAAAATCAAACAGGATCAACATCGTAGTGTAGTGTTACGCCACTTTTTTCAGGATCCTCATTCATTCGTAAATATTCATTACGGAGTATTTCTTTGACACGCCTAACAGAAGCTGTCATTTCAATACGCAACATCACCTGACGAATATATTGCGAAGCTATACGAGCAACTGTCGGCTCAATCGGGCCATTTACCCTATTGCCGAGGAGAACTTTCAATCTGTCGGCATATTGACGAGCAACTTTATCTACAACTATCCTGTCACGATGCTTTAGATATACATTAATTATACGAGTAAATGGCGGATAACCATACTGTCGACGCTCGGCTATCTCCTCTTCATAAAATCCGATGTAATTATGAGCCTTAACAAACTCTATAATAGGATGATCAGGCGTATATGTCTGAATCATAACCTTTCCCTGAGTATCGCCCCGACGACCTGCACGACCCGCCACCTGCTCAAGCATGTTGAATGCTCGTTCTGCGGATCTAAAGTCCGGATAATTTATTATGTTATCAGCGTTAACTACGCCTACTAATCCTACGGCACCAAAATCAAGGCCCTTAGTAACCATTTGTGTACCAACCAAAATATCAGCCTTATGCTGAGAAAAGGTGTCGATAATACTCGAATAGGCATCTTTGTTGCGCGTCGTATCCAAATCCATTCGCAAAATCCTCGCTTCGGGATAAAGTGCTGCTATTCCATCTTCGACACGTTCAGTCCCATAGCCTTCTATCTCTATAGCAGGTTCATGACATGCAGGACATATTTTAGGTACAGGGTACGTAGCACCGCAGTAGTGACACTCAAGCGTATTTGTGCGCTTATGATATGTGAGTGCAACATCACAAAAATCACATTTTGGAATAAACTGACATTGTTTACATCTTGCACGAGGAGAAAAACCGCGCCTGTTATGAAAGAATATTATTTGTCTATTATCCTTTAGTATGCGACGTCCTTCTGCGATTGTTATATTCGCAAATGGACCGTCAATAGCATTCTTCCTGAGCTCACGAGCCATATCAACTATCTCAATCGTCGGCAGGCTAACGTCGCCGAAACGTTTAGACAGTGTAACTAATCCGTATTTATCACCCTCGGTCGCTTTATAGTATGTTTCAATAGTCGGTGTTGCACTACCAAGCAATGTCTTTGCGCCATGAAATGATGCCAAAAGGATTGCAGCATCACGCCCATTGTAGCGAGGTGCCGGATCATATTGTTTATAGCTTGGCTCATGTTCCTCATCGACAATTACAAGTCCTAAATTTGTAAACGGGAGAAAAACAGCCGAACGAGCACCGATAACAACACAAGGCTCTATATCATTCAGCATATCACGCCAAATATCAACACGTTCATTGTCGCTAAACTTAGAATGATATATTTTGACCTTGCGACCGAACACACGTTGCAATCGTCGCGTCAACTGTGTTGTAAGTGCTATTTCAGGTACTAAGAAAAGTGCCTGCCGACCTTGCGAAAGGACATATTCTATCAAATGGATATATATCTCCGTTTTACCTGAAGATGTAACACCATGAAGCATTGTAACATCGCGTGTCAAAAGCGATTTATGTATTTCACTCACCGCGTCAGACTGAGCATCTGACAAAACGGGCAATGGTGCAGAATATTCTCCGGCACACTCCTCGGGTGCACTGAATCGCGACACTTCCCGTATAGAAATCTCAACCAACCCTTTCGACTTTAATGCCAATACATTTGCCCACGTTATATCAGGCGAAGCAGCTAACAGTTCGTGACGAGCAACCTCTTTTGGAGTCCTCGCAGGTTTATTGAATCCTGAGAGGGCTATCAGATTGAGCAAAGCATCTTGTTGTCCTTTTGAACGTTTTACAAGTGCGAACGCATGGTTCAAAGCCTCGGAATCGCCACACGGCAGAGTCAATGCCACCATTTGGATTTTCACACGCCGATAACGATTTACAAGAGACTCGTGCATCACCAACAGCCCCTTATCAACGAGTCTTGACACACGCGCTTCTGCCGATGATATATTCAAAACTCTCGCCAATTCCTTAATTGAAATCTTGCCCTTAGACTTTACTATCCAAATAATGTCCAAATCCTTCTCTGACATAGACTCGGGCACTCCATCTTGAAAGTCTTCGCTAAGTTCAACAACGCTTTCGCTCTCAACCTTAAGACCTGCCGGCATTGCTGCTTTTATAACATCACCAATGGCACACATATAATAGTCCGACAGCCAATGCCAAAATTTAATTTGTGGATACTTGACGATTGGCTCAGCATCGAGCATACATTCTATATCTTTGACACCGGCAACATCCTTAGGGCATATCGGCATCAAATTCTCCACAATACCGGTAACAAAGCGTTTGGATCCAAATGGCACAACTACGCGATGCCCCACGCGAATCGACGCCTCCATCTCTGTCGGAATTCTGTAAGTGAAGGCCACATCAAGCGGTCTTGGCACTATGACGGATGCATATAAATCAGACATTGGAAGCGCTTATTTTCTATGTTTGGGCGTTATGACAATCTCTCCATTAGCCTTATCAAACTCCATACTAAGTTGCTTTAGCCTGTATATCTCCTCTAATAAACTATTCGCGTCTACCCCATTATCAGGGGACGTATTTGACAATTGCTCACATAGCGAGTTGATATATTCTTTTAACAACACACTCTTCAATGTGTTAACCGATAATGGCAATTTCTCACATACATCTTTACGGACGTCGACTTTAGGATACATCTTGCTGAGGACAACAGAGTCAGACGTTAGTGATGCAACAAGGTCTGTCATGTTACGATCTTCAGAACGCACCATGTGGTCATGGATGAACGATGAAGCGAACCTATCAACTTGCTCATTATACCGGACATCTACACGTTCAATAAGTTTCTGTTCAAGCGCTTGAATCTCATCAGAGCCTAATCCTTTTTCTCGCAAGTCCTTGTATCCGGCAGCTAATTCGGCATCTCGTTGCCGACTTAAGAACGCATTATGCAATTCTTGTTGTTCCTGCCACAAATTATCACGCAGTTCAAGTGCCATTTCCCAAATTTTCGCAAACTTCGGTACGGAAAAAGATATATCATCATGGCGAAATTCGCTTTCGATATAATCAATAACCGACATCGGCAATGGGTCTTCAGAATTAGAATCGGTATACACATCGCACATATATAACATCCCATTGCGCAACACATACTTGATTATATCTTCCTCTGCATTATATATAGCAGCCGATACATCCTGCCTATCATCAGACGAAAGTGATACAACATCCCCAGATGTCTCAACAGGTTCCTCTATATCTGCAATAGTTGCAACGGAAGCATCATGTTGAGATTTTTTATATTCATCTTCGCGACGCTGAAGAATAAGTTTTTTAACTTGAGCAGCCAACACAGAATTGCTTACTCCTACCTTTGAGGCACATTCATCAACGTATATAGCCTGTTCCACAAGATTTGGGATCAGTGCAATAGTCTGAAGTATATCATTTATTGCCTCCGAACGCTTACGCAGATCACCGGCACTATCCTTCATCAGGACGTCAACCTTAAAGCCTATGAGATCCTGCTCATTTTCTTCTATATATTGTTCAACTTCCGAAGCCGAGTGCGTCTGAGCAAACGAATCCGGGTCCTCTCCCGACGGAAGCAAAACCAACTTTAGCGATAACCCTGCAGCTACAAACATATTAATTCCTCGCAAAGCAGCCTTCACACCTGCCGGGTCAGAATCGTAAATAAGAGTCACCTTGTCAGCAAACCGTTTAATCATTCGGATTTGTCCTTCCGTAAGCGAAGTTCCCGACGATGCTACCACGTTCTCAACGCCTGCCTGATGCATGGATATAACATCCATGTATCCCTCTACGAGAATACAATTTTTTTTCTTGGCAATTGCATTACGAGACTGATACATCCCATACAGCTCGTTGCTCTTCGAATATATTATACTTTCGGGTGAATTGACATACTTTGCAATAGTCTTTTCACTCGATAAGGTGCGGCCACCGAATGCGACCACTCGTCCAGAGAGCGAGTGCACAGGATATATAACACGTCCCTTAAAGCGGTCATATATACGTCCTTTATCAGTGCGAATACATAATCCTGTCTCAATTAGATATTGTTCTTCAAATCCGGCAGCAATAGACTTTGTGTATAAATCATCCGATTTTTCAAGAGCATACCCAAGATGAAATTTTTTAATCATGGCATCATTTATGCCACGCTCACGAAAATAAGACAATCCTATATTGCGACCATCTTCAGTATCGGAAAGAGTTGTTTCGAAATGCTTTAGAGCAAACTCATTGGCAGCAAACATAGATTCGCGCGTAGCCTCAGCCTGTTTCTCAGCCGTTGACAACTCACGTTCTTGCACCTCTATGCCATATTTTTTGCCAAGCCACTTTATAGCCTCGACATACGACATGTGCTCGAGGTCCATAAGAAAACTGACAGCAGTCCCTGCTTTTCCACAACTGAAACATTTGAATATGCCTCTTGATGCACTAACTGAAAACGATGGCGTTCGCTCATTATGAAACGGACAAAGCCCTAAATAGCTTGACCCACGCTTCTTGAGCGACACAAAATCGCTTACCACGTCAACAATGTTGGTGGCATCAAGAATTTTATCCACGGTCAATCTATCTATTCTTGCCATAAGTGACCACAAAAATACACAGAATTTGTCGAATGCCCAAATTTTAAGGTAAAGCGTCAGAACAGGTTTGCTACATTATAAACGATGAAAGCCACAAACCAAGCAACAACCGTGTTATAAAGCACACTAAAAACGCCCCATCGCCATGAACCGGATTCCTTAACAACTGCCGTTATTGTTGCCATGCACGGACAATATAGCAGTATAAATACCATAAAGCTCAACGCCGTAGATATTGTAAAATCAGGAAGTCCGTCAACATGAGGCATAGTCATTCGCTCACTCAGAGTTTTATCTGTGAATGCCTCATCGTTCGTGTAAAGCACACCTAAAGTGGACACAACTATTTCTTTAGCCGGTACACCTGCAAGTGCAGCAACCGTGGCACGCCAACTAAAGCCTAATGGTTCCATGATAGGATTAACTGCTTTTCCGGCGGCTTCGAGGTATGAATCATGAGCCAAATCTATTGACTTTGACTCATTAATAAATCTCGACGCATCATCATGGCGAGGGAAATAATTCAATGCCCATACAACAATACTGGCAAATAGGATGATTCCACCCATTTTCTTAAGATATTCCACACCTTTAGCCCATGTATGGCGTATGGACGCATTAATTGTAGGTCTGCGATATGGTGGCAGCTCCATGACAAAGGGCGTTTCATCCTTGTGGAATATAAACCTGCGCAACAAACGGGCTGTGATAATCGCAATTAAAATGCCAAGCACATACAACGCCATGAACACAACTGCAGCATATTGGTAGAAGAACATACCTATCAACAACACATACAATGGCAATCGTGCAGAACACGACATAAACGGATTTATCAATATTGTTATTAGCCGACTGGAACGACTTTCAATTGCTCGGGTAGCCAATATTGCAGGGACATTACATCCAAAACCCATCACTAACGGGATGAAGGACTTTCCGTGCAGACCGATTCTATGCATTATACGATCCATTATGAACGCCGCTCGCGCCATATAGCCGGAATCCTCCATAAATGATATGCAAAAATATAATATCAATATGTTAGGCAAAAAAACAATGACACCGCCTACTCCACCTACTATGCCGTCAACAATCAAATCCTTTAATATGCCATCCGGTATAATGTTGCGTAATACAGAACTCAGCGAATCTACACCCATTTCAATCCAATCCATTGGATATTGACCAATAAAGAACGTTGCCCAAAACATCACAAACATAATCGCCAAGAATATCGGAAAACCGAGAAACTTATTTGTGACGATTGAATCGATTACCGACGTAGTTTTGTGCGACTCGCCCTCACCTGTCACCAACGTTTCAGCAAGCGCACCATCGATGAAACCATACTTTTCTGCTGCAATTGTTGAACTTATATCTTCTTTGCTCAAATTCTCAATATCAGCACGCAATGTATCTCGCAATTTGGCTACATCCATGTAACAACTTGTGGATTGCAGACTTTTTTCAATCTCTCTGTCACCCTCAAGAAATTTTATTGCAACATATCGCGGTGACACGCCATAGCCAATATCGCCATCTTTCTTAAAATGGTCAACCAACACACGCACCGCACTTTCAATATCCGCGCTAAGATTGACATGAATATGTCTTATGCCCTGCTGACGCCCTTCATACACATTGATGATGGTATCAAACAAATCGTTCAGTCCCTCACCATTTTTGGCAACAATAGGTACCATCGGCACACCTATCATTTCGCCAAGCGTCTTAAAATCGAGCACTGAACCACTTGCCCGTAATTCGTCATACATATTCAACGCAATCACCATTGACCTATTCATATCGATTAGCTCAGTAGTAAGATATAAATTGCGCTGCAAATTTGACGCATCAACTACATTTAGAATAATGTCAGGGTAGTCCTCATTCAAATACCGACGTACATAAAGTTCCTCAGGCGAATATGCCGACAATGAATATGTACCGGGTAAATCAACAAGATTAATAACATACCCTTTATAATCGAACGATGTATGTTTTATATCGACAGTTACACCACCATAATTACCAACACGTTCCGATGATCCCGACACTCTATTATAGAGCGAAGTTTTGCCACAATTAGGATTGCCTATCAGAGCTACATTAATGCTGTGTTCTACACGATCACTGAATAATTGCAAATTCGCCTCATTAAATGCATTAGTCTCTATGGCATTTGCAGTTGAAACATTGTTAGCATAATTTTTTTCAACCACAATCATCGATGCCTCTGAACGGCGCAACGAAACGTTATAACCTAAGATTTCGTAATTAATAGGGTCCTTTAGGGGTGCATCAAGCACAACTTTCACAGAACGACCACGTACAAAGCCCATCTCCATGACACGTTTACGAAAAGCGCCATGACCTAAGATTTTGACTACTACGCCATCTTCGCCGTTTTTTAGTTCTGATAGTCGCATTAATTTGATATTTGGATACAAATTTCTGAATTATCTGCGAATTATGCAAGTTTATTTAAAACTATTTCAAATAAGCAAACTTACACGTATATTGGTAACGACAAGTGTATAATTCAATAAAAAGTTCGTAAATTTGCCCGCACTATGAGATTCGACTATTGGATATCACAAAGACTCAGAGTTCGCAAAGGCGTCAAGGCGAGTACATCCACCGGGGCTACAATAGCTGTTGTCGGTGTAGCACTTGCGTTGATAGTCATGGAAATAAGTATTGCCATCACCATTGGGTTCAAGGCTGAAATAAGGCTAAAGGTTATGGGATTCGATGCGCCGATAGCCGTATTGCCTGCTTACAACCGCGCCACCTATACTACCGCAGCAGAATTAAACCTTTCTGACACCCTACTCTCCATAGTAAGTGAATGCGTACCTGAATCCGAAATCGTGGGCACACTTCATCGACAAGCAATCCTAAAGACTACTAACGACTTTGCAGCAGTGGAATGCGTCGGACGTGACACCAACCACAACTATTCATTTGAGATATCAAATATAGTAGCTGGAAAATTCCCAAACTATTCAACAGAAAGTGCTGCTGACAGCATTGTAATTTCAAAACTACTTGCATCTCAACTCGACATCAAGCTTGATGAGCGGATATATTTATATTTTTTTGTAGACAACGAAATAAAAGCCCGACGTTTCAATGTTGCCGGATTTTATGAATCAAATTTCAACGAATACGATAAATTCATAGCATATACCAGCCTTAAGCGACTCCAAAATCTTAGCAATGACAGTCTTGTAGCGACATCAATCGACATTGAAAACATCGCTGACGACATGATTACCCATACAACAGACGTACTTCAAAACACACTCATTAACAACTATAGCAATGGCACAATTGGATCGCTTTATCCTGTGACAAACATATTTACTACCGGTGCTATATTTTTCAATTGGCTTGATCTCCTCGACACGAACGTTGTCATTATTTTTATCCTAATGCTCTGTGTCGCTATTTTTACCCTAATATCAAGTTTATTTATCATTATACTCGACCGCATACCAACTATTGGCATACTACGCTCACTCGGCGCATCCAATCGCTGTATTGCACGCATATTTCTAAACATTGCGATGCGTTTAGTTGGATTAGGCATGCTGATTGGCAATATTGTAGGAATTGGGATAATTGCACTGCAATATTACACACATTTGATTCCACTTGACCCTCGAATGTACTATTTATCTTATGTTCCGGTAGAACTCAATTGGATTGCAATCATAGCTCTCAACATCGGGTTTATGATTGTAACATGGCTCGTACTTATATTACCGGCTCGCTTGGCAGCAAAGATTGATCCCGCACAAACGATGAGGTACGAATAACTCTCTTTTTACCAATCTTTTCTCCCTTATCGGTTGTTTTAACTTAAAACAACGATTCCATAACATTCAAATGAATGTTTTTTCGTAATTTTGTAGATTCAAACAGAATAATAAATATCAAATAAATTGAATACACACGAACTAATAATCGACTCAATTCATGACCGTAAAGGGCATGCTGTAACGATGGTCAATCTCGAAAATATCGAAGGTGCATCAGTCCAATCATTCATTATAGCCGAAGGAAACTCGACAACACAGGTAAATGCAATAGCCGACCATATTTGCGAACGTTTGCTAAAGGATGGGAGATTAAAACCATTTAACATTGATGGCGAAGCAAATGCCGAATGGATTGTTATGGACTACGGAGATGTGTGGGTTCACATATTCCTACCAGAAGTCCGCCATCGCTATAAACTCGAAGAACTATGGAGTGATGCTGTCATTACAGAAATTCCAGATCTCGATTAAATTTCACAATTAACACAGATTTTTGATTTTATCAAGCAAAATATGTCAAATCTCAATTCAAATAATCCCAAACTTCCCGGAGGGAAACGACAGTTCAAATTTAACTTATGGTGGATGTATGCCATAGTGTTCATGTTTCTTGCCGGTATCTACTACCTCGATAATAATACTATTACACACAATGTAAGTTATTCGGATTTTGAACAATACGTAGTTCGCGATCGTGGTGTGAAAGAAATATTGGTATATACCGACAAACGCGAAGCCGAAGGTGTACTAACAGACTCATTAGCGCGCGAAGTATTCAAAGGTCGTGTAGGCGATGCCTCATTTGTGGCAAAAATTATCACACAGATTCCATCGGCTGACAAGTTCGATAGCAAAATTGATGAATGGAAAGCCATGGGCGCCTTCAAGGGTGAAGTCAAATATGAACGCAGCAGTGAGTTTAGTTCTTTTTTGTGGTCGCTTGCCCCGATTATCATACTTATTGCAGCATGGATATTCATCATGCGTCGCATGAGCGGTGGGTCAGGTGCCGGAGGTTCTGGTGGCGTATTTTCGGTAGGTAAATCGAAAGCCATGCTTTTCGATAAAAACAACGCCGACAAAGTTACATTTCAGGATGTAGCCGGACTGTCTGAAGCGAAAACAGAAATAGAGGAAATAGTTGAATTCCTCAAAAATCCTAAACGTTACACCGATCTTGGTGGTAAAATTCTCAAGGGCGCACTTCTTGTTGGACCTCCCGGTACAGGTAAGACACTACTTGCCAAAGCCGTTGCCGGCGAAGCAAACGTTCCGTTCTTCTCTATGTCCGGTAGCGACTTCGCAGAAATGTTTGTTGGCGTAGGCGCGTCACGTGTGCGCGACCTATTCCGCCAAGCCAAAGAAAAGGCGCCATGCATTGTATTCATCGACGAAATCGACGCTGTCGGTCGCGCTCGTGGTCGGAACGCCAATATGGGTTCAAACGACGAACGTGAGAACACGCTCAACCAACTTCTAACCGAAATGGACGGATTCGGAAGTAACAGCGGTGTCATTATCCTTGCTGCCACCAACCGTGCGGATATTCTTGACAAAGCTCTACTACGAGCCGGACGTTTCGATCGTCAAATATATGTTGACCTACCGGAACTGCCCGATCGTGTTGCCATATTCAAAGTGCATCTACGCAACATTAAGACAGACGAATCGCTCGACATCGACCTTTTGGCACGTCAGACTCCGGGATTCTCCGGTGCAGATATTGCCAACGTATGTAACGAAGCTGCACTCATTGCAGCTCGTAATGGCAAAGACAGCGTCACCAAGGACGATTTCCACGCTGCCATCGACCGTATCGTTGGCGGACTTGAAAAACGCTCAAAAATAACGACTGCCGACGAAAAGCGCACTATAGCTGTACACGAAGCCGGACATGCCACAGTGTCCTGGCATCTACAATATGCAAATCCCCTTGTTAAAGTAACAATCGTTCCGCGTGGCAAAGCGCTTGGCGCAGCATGGTACTTACCCGAAGAGCGACAAATAACTCCCGCTCAAGCCATGCTCGATGAAATATGTTCAACTCTTGGCGGACGTGCTGCCGAAGAGGTTTTCCTCGGACACATCTCAACGGGCGCAGCAAACGACCTTGAACGTGTCACCAAACAAGCCTATGCAATGGTGGTATATTACGGCATGAGCGAACGTTTACCTAATTTGTCATACTACGATTCTACCGGTCAACAATATGGATTCACCAAACCATTCTCCGATGAGCGTGCCAAGGTTATTGACGAGGAGGTAACACGTATTATTTCTGAGCAATACGAACGTGCCAAAACCATATTGACCGAACATGCCGAAGGACACGGACGCTTGACAGACGTGTTAATTACACGCGAAGTAATCTTTACCCAAGACGTAATAGAAATCTTCGGCGAGCGTCAATGGAAATCGCGCACAGATGAGATTCTCGAGTCCAATACGCCCGAACAACCCGAGGAAGCAAAACCATCAGGTACAGCATCCGAAGAAACTACCACAGACGTAACCCCGCCACCTTACATTCCAGAGGAATCAAAAGAAGAATAACCAACAAAATTAAGGGTGCGACAAACTCAGATTGCCGCACCCTATTTGTTGCTTATACTATTACGATTATTTCAAGCCACGGTTGCGTAGCAATGCGTCAACAGAGGGTTGGTGACCGCGGAAGTTTACATAGAGAACCATGGGGTCTTCAGAGTCACCTTTTTCAAGTACATTTTCCTTGAAGAGCTTGGCTGTGGCAGGGTCGAAAATACCTTTTTCTTCGAAAAGTTCAAAGCCGTCAGCATCAAGGACTTCTGCCCAAAGATATGTGTAGTAGCCCGAAGCGTAGCCATCGCTACCAAATATATGCTTAAAGTAAGTAGGACGATAGCGATATGTGAGCTGTGCAGGCATACCTAATTGTTCGCTTACCTGCTTTTCGAATGCTTCAACATCTACAGCACCTTCAGGATTAAGTTTGCCGAATTGTAGGTCGAGCAATGCTGCTCCACAAAGTTCAGCGGTTGCGAAACCTTGATTATGGGTTGAAGCTGCCTGAAGTTTTTGGACAAGGTCTGTCGGGATGACTTCACCTGTGGCATAGTGCTTGGCATATAAATTAAGCATTTCTGGATGGAATGCCCAGTGTTCGTGAATTTGAGAGGGAAGTTCTACGAAGTCGCGGTCGGTGTTAGTGCCTGATTGGCTCTTGAGGACAGTACGTGTGAGCATACCATGAAGTGCGTGCCCAAATTCGTGGAAGGTTGTTTCCACTTCATCCAAAGTGAGCAATGCCGGTATATCACCGGCAGGACTTGTAAAGTTGCCTACATTGAAGATTACAGGGCGCGAATCTTTGCCGGTCGAGTCAATCCATGATTCCTTGAATGCACTCATCCAAGCACCTTGGCGTTTTGAATCGCGTGCGAAATAGTCAGTCATAAACACTGCGATATGTTCGCCTGTTTGAGCATCGGTAACATCATAAATTGTTACTTCGTCAAAATATTTGGGTGCATCGGGCATTTCTGTAAATTTTATGCCATATAGACGTCCTGCCATAGTGTAAATGCCATTAAGCACTGAACTAATGGGGAAATACTCGCGCACCTCGTTTTCATCTAAAGCATACTTGTCCTTGCGAACCTTTTCGGCATAGTAGTAATAATCGTAGGGCGCAATGGTAATACCTGCACTTTCACGATTTGCAAGGGCTTGCATTTCAACAACTTCCTCACCTACACGTTCAACAGCAGGCTTCCAAATTTGCATGAGCAGGTTTTCGGCATTTTCTACAGTTTTTGCCATTACATTATCTGTCATGTATGATCCGAAGTCTTTAAAACCAAGGATAGCAGCCTTGCGAGCACGAGCCTGAAGAATATCGCTTATTACAGGATAGTTATTGTAGGGTTCGGCTGTAGCAAGCGAGGTGTAACCTTCGTACATTTCGCGACGCAGTTCACGGTCGTCAGCAAATTGAAGTACCGGCAGACGCGAGGGCGCATGGAGTGTAAATACCCACTTGCCATTAAGGCCACGGCTATTAGCAAGTTCTGCAGCCGAAGCTACAACGTTTTGTGGCAGCCCCTTAAGACGTAATGAATCCTCTACAACAATTGAGAACGCATTTGTTGCATCAAGAAGATTATTATTGAACTTATTGTAAAGTGTTACAAGTTCCGAGTTAACCTCTGAAAGTTTAGCCTTGTCTTCTGCTGAGAGCAATGCACCATTGCGAGTAAAATCCTTGTAGTACGACTCAACAGCACGACGTTCATAGTCAGCTAATTCGAGAGAATCGCGTTTGTCGTAAAGATATTTAACACGATTGAATAGTGCATCGTTCATCGATACTTCGTCGCTATGTTGTGAATATAGAGGATATAATTCGTCTGCAATAGCTTTCAGACCATCGGTCGAATTGGATTCGCTAAGGGCAGCAAATACGTAAAGCACCTTGCCCATAACTTCACCCGAGTTTTCAAGAGCAACAATGGTGTTCTCGAAAGTAGGAGTTTCAGGATTGCTGCAAATAGCTTCAATTTCCTTGTTATGCTGCGCAATACCATCTTTGAGAGCAGGCATATAGTCAGCTTCAGTAATTTGATCAAACGGCGGAATTTCATAAACCGTTGTGTATTCCTGCAAGAACGGATTTTTTCTCATTTCTTTGGAACAGCTAAAAGTCACAACGCCTAACATAACGGCGACTGCAATAGTTAATAATTTAATTTTCATGATTGTATAGTCTTAAGTTTTTTCGCAAATATAACCAATTTTATTCAATAATCAATACCGGATTATCACCGGCGACATGCCAATCGGATTTAGACTTATATCCTTCTCGCAGAATCCTGATAGTGCCATCTACAAAACGTGTAGCAGAAGTTTCATGCTCAAAAGGTGATATTTTTACATCCTCATCGGTAATTTCAACTAACGAAAGTCCAAATGTATGCCCTCTATGAATCACCCTACGGACTAATATTTTACCATTTTTAGACATTTTCGTCGACTGGTGGGGTTTTGATAGTGCGCTGCATATCATATTTAGGCTTTACTGGAGTGCTTTTTCGACAGCGAATAAGTCCTACGCTATCTACTACCGATGGCTTATTTACATCAACATCAAATCGCATCCACCCTGATATATGAGTTGCGACACGCGTCGAATCCATAAAAAAGGATAACTTTTGGCTCGTGGCATCGTTCGAAGACAAGTTGTTGGTTGCTGTTTCTACCGTACCGTCGTCATATTCGGTCGTTATAACCCATTCGGCAGAACGTGGCGGAACGATAAACCTCACACGCCATGTGTAAATATCCCCACTCTCCCAATTTCGGTCGGAGTCGTAGCTGAACGATATAATCTTTGAAGGAGAACGTTGTGTAAAAGCATAAGAGGAGGGTGCATCCCATATATTCACCGAATCGCCGGCGACAGACATTGCAGATCCACGAACCAAAGCATTTACCTTCACCATTCGCGCCTCCAAAATATCTATCGATTGTTTCGTAATATCTTGATACTTACCAAGATTGTGACCATACCACACCAACGACGTATCAAACTGCTGCTGAGTAATACCATGTCGATCAAACACAGCCTTTCGCAAAGCATATTTTGAAGCATAATTTACATAATCATCATCGTTGATCTTAACAACAGCATCAGCAAGCCGAATATCAGCCATTAATTCAGCCATTTCGTCGGGCTGAATTACGTAGTCAGGAACGAGGTTGCACGCTATAGCCAAAAAAGCCATAGCAACTATAATCGTTTGCTGTGTAAACCTACGCATTTTTATCATCAGAACCTGAATGTTTTTTATTCCCAAATGACATGTGTTTGGTGTAGAATAGTAACAACACAACAATGCCCACCGAAATCGCAGCATCCGCGACATTGAATACAGGATCAAAAAATGAGAAAGTCTTCCCTGCTATCAAAGGCATCCAATCGGGCCATACAAAGGAGAATAAAGGGAAATATAGCATATCGACAACATGCCCATAGAAAAGGGTTGCATAACCTTCGCCCCATGGCACAAATTGCGCTACATCCACCGGAAAGGGATTGTTAAAAATCATTCCATAGAACACACAATCGATAATGTTACCTAACGCTCCGGCTGCAATAAATGCAAGCGTCACTACATAACCTCGTGCAACTGATTCTCGGCGACATAAGCGAACTATATACCACAACAAAACTCCTACAACAATAATACGAAACAAAGTTAACATCAATTTACTCCCCAACTCCATTCCGAATGCCATGCCGTTGTTCTGAACAAATCGCAATTCAAAAAAAGGCAACAACTCCACACTTTCACCCAAATAGAAGTTGGTCTTAACCCAAATTTTTAACACTTGGTCAACAACAAGGACAGCCACTATAACTATGGCGGCTATCCATGCTGTGGAAAATTTTCTACTTTCAGTTGCCATTACTTTGGTTGTTGTTCCTTACCTTCTACACTCAATGTAGCATGAGGCACGATGCGTAAGCGTTCTTTCGGTATGAGCTTACCGGTTACACGACAGACGCCATACGTTTTATTGTCAATGCGCATAAGAGCTGCATTAAGGTGGTTGATGAATTTACGCTGGCGGTCAGCAAGGCGCGCTGCTTCTTCGCGACCGAGCGTATAGGCGCCATCTTCGAGGGCTTTGAACGTAGGCGACGTATCCGTTGTGTCGTTACCATCAGTATTTGCCAACGTCTGACACAACAAATTATATTCATACTGAGCTTTTTCAAGCTTTTCATTAATTATCTGACGAAATTCTTCAAGTTCTTCGTCAGAATATCGAATAATATCTGCCATATCTAATTTATTTTTTTAATGTAACTAAGACATCTAATTCGATTTCATCAATATCAAAAGTTTCAACATCCGAAGAATCTATTGAAACAACTGTATCAATCTTATCAGCCAATACCTGTATAGAAATATAATCGCCAAATCGGGCAACAACAGCATCTATAACATCGTTTGACACAAACGTAAGATTGATACGGTCGGTAATATCGTAGTTTCGGTCTTTGCGGATGTTCTGCACACGATTAATAATCTCGCGAGCAAGACCTTCTCGGCGCAATTCATCAGTAATTGTCACATCTAACGCTACAGTAAGGTTACCCTCGTTTGCCACTAACCATCCGGGAATATCTTCCGAAATAATTTCTACGTCGGCAACATCAACGCGCGTAACATTCCCATCAAGAGTCAAATCTATGAATCCGTTGCGTTCAAATGCAAGAATATCGGCTTGTTCCAATGAGATAATTGCAGCTGCCGCAGCCTTCATTTGCTTCCCAAATTTCGGGCCAAGTTTCTTGAAGTCAGGCTTAACACG
>X279_Western_Grey_Kangaroo__coassemble_39_pt1 | contig 16502 bp, 16 predicted proteins | sample X279_Western_Grey_Kangaroo__metabat2_low_PE_007 | metagenome-assembled genome bin X279_Western_Grey_Kangaroo
GTTGGTAGAGCAGCTGATTTGTAATCAGCAGGTCGGGGGTTCGAGTCCGTCTACCAGCTCCACCTGCCTGACGCGCAAAAAAATATCTGGGGGATTTCCCGAGTGGCCAAAGGGGACAGACTGTAAATCTGCTGGCAATGCCTACGGTGGTTCGAATCCACCATCCCCCACCAAGATCCGCATCCGAAAGGATGCGGATTTTTCTATTTTTTTCTTGAATTATCAAGGCTTTGCGGGTTTTGTGTGAATTCGTACCAGGGGCTGTCCGGTGACCCTTTACCCTTATCCCGACCCTTTAGCGGTTGATATCAGAAAGACCCTTTGATACCATCCGGACCAATGGGTCAGAACGGTAGTTTCAGCCACCTCTTTGAATAGAGTGAATATAATTCTCCATCCGGTTGGCGCTTTCCCGCTTCATTCCGGGGGTCGCATGGGCGTATGTACTCAAAGTAAAAGACGCCGTTGCGTGGCCTAGATTTTCCTGCACGGTCTTGATGTCGTCCCCGGCCCGGAGGCTGTTCACAGCATATCCGTGGCGAAGATCGTGGAAGCGCAGGTTGCCAAGGCCGATGGATTTTACAATCCGCTTGAAGTTCAGATACAGGGTTTTGTTGTTGACATAGCGGCCGGTTTCCGTGGTAAACACCAGGTTGTCTTCGTTGTTCCAAAGCTCCCCGGCGCTTTCGGCCCATTGGGTCTGCAGGTTCTTTTGCCGCCGCAGGGTGTCCATCACCGCATCGGCAACGGTCAGCACCCGGATGGTGTCATTTTTCAGACTGCCGAACTTATACTCCGATTCGCCCTTGACTTTGTTGTGCTGCTTGTTGATGAGAAGCGTGTTGTTCTCAAAGTCAACGCAGTCCCAGGTGAGTCCCAGAACCTCGCCCTGCCGCAAGCCGGTAAAGGCTGTAACGAAAAGAACATTCTCGTACTTATCGCCCCGGATGGCCTGGAGAAAAGCCGCCATATCCTCGTCTTCCATGGTTTGGATCTTGTGCTTCTCCACTCGCGGGAGAATGACAGCGTCCAGAGGATTGGTTCGCAGGTAGCCCAGCTGCTTTGCCTGATCCAGCGCCCGGTGGAGAACGCCGTGGATGTTCTTCACGGATTTTGGGGACAGGCCTTTTTCTTCCATGAACATGTTGTAGACCCGCTGAACCATATAAGGTTCCAGTTTGGAGAGTTTGATGTCTCCCAAATGGGGCTTGATGTTCACCCGTACATGCTGGCTGTATGCGCCGAAGGTGGCGGGCTTTACATTGCCGGTATAGTCCTTCAGCCAGATGTCCAGCCATTCGCCGAGCTTCATGGATGTGGGAGCCACATAGGTCCCCTCGTCAATCTCGGTGACGATTTGGCTCAGCTTCTGCCGGACTTCTTTTTGTGTTTTGCCGTAAACGGATTTCTGGATCTGTTTTCCGGTCTTTGAATCGGTTCCTAAGGAATATCTTCCTTCCCAGCGCCCATCGGAACGCTTGCGGATGCTACCTCCGCCATGGGCGCCGCGCGTGGTCTTGGTTGCCAAGTTGACCTCCTTCCTTATAGAATTCGCAAAATGGCCAGTCAGTCCATATTGTTACTTCTGTCGATGCGGTCGCTGTCCAGCCACTCCCTGAACTCATCCAGGGTGGTCTTGCCAGCCAGGCACTCGTCCCGCCGTCTGCGTGCTTCCACAGACCACTTGGTAAACTGCTCCTTCGTCCAGCGTCCGGTGCGGACACGGGCATTGTGAGCCTTGTTGGAGCGCTTGTACTCCTTTACCACCGGGTCTTCCATAAGCCGCTTCTCATACCGCCGCACCGAACCCATCTCCTTGCAGGTCTTTGTGGAACCCTCAATGGTCCGGCTGCAGTACTCCGTGCCGGAGTTGCCGGTAATGCCGAAGTAGCGCCCGCAGTACTTGCAGGTACGGAAGCGGATGTTTTCCTTGAGATACCGGGAGAGCATGAAGTTCACCAGATCTTCCGCACTCTCCGTGTTCAGCATCTCCGTAATGTAGTAGTCGCCGAAGCTTTCGGCCTTGCTCTTGTCCGAGGCGATGTAATCCACCACCCGGTCAAAGGGCATCAAGAGATTGCAGTTCACCAGGGTCACACCAAAGTGGACGGGTCCATACACAAGCCTCGGGTATTTGTCCCCCTGTTCCCCAAGCTTGCTGATGTACCGGCTTCCCATATCGGTCTGCTTATCCAGATCAAAACAGTCCGCTGCCACATGCCTGAGCTTGGTCTGCACCTCTTTATAATAGTCCAGCATCTTCTCAAGGTCGGCAATCTCCCCATCCAGATGCAGCCGCTGAATCGCCACTGCCAATGCCGCCATGATGGGAGACTGGTGCAGCCACCACATGGTCATGTCATAAAGGAATGCGTCCTTATCATAGCCCCTGGACATTACATCCTTCAGCTGCCGGATGTGCTCCGCCAGTTCTTCCAGATCCAGATACAGAAAATCCGTAATGCCCCGCCCAATGGGGTATTCTCCATGCCACAGCGCGAGAGTTCCACTCTCGCGCTCTTTATTTACCGTATGAAGCTCGTAGTATTCCTTCTTCCCGTCCGCATAGGCCACCGCCCAGATGCGCTCACAGGGTTTCGGATACACATTTCCCAGCATGATGGAGCCTCCTTTTTTGAATTAGACGCAATGTTTATAATTTCTTCATATAAATCTATTGACAAGCACCCTTGTCAATAGCTATACTGAGACCATGGGCGACTTACTGATTTAAGTATAGCGAAGGAAGTCTACTATGTCAACATCTTTTTTCAAAGGAGGTAAAACCATGAACCACAACTACGACAATCTGCCGGCTGTGCTCAATGCGGCGCAGCTGGCCACGGCGTTGGGAATCTCCCGGGCGGGAGCGTATCAGCTGCTGCACATGGAGGATTTCCCCACGCTGCGCATCGGAAAGCGCATGCTTGTGCCCAAGGACAAGCTCATCATCTGGATCGACCGGAATTCCGGGGGTGATGGATTTGGGCAATAAGAAAACGACTGTCCCGAATCCGTCTGTTGCAGCAGACGGGGAACAGCCGATCCTTAATTGTTCTGGTGTGAGTATATCAGAGACTCCGGGAGAAATCAACTCCCAGTCTGGTATTTTCACAGAGGCATTGTATCCGAACGCACAGACAGGGCGGCTCAAAAATGAATACGGTATTCATTATGAGAGCTGCCGCACACACTCCGGGCGAAGCATAAAGCTGAGTCCGGCGTGACGGTTGTGACGATGGTGACGGTAATTTCGCCACCACCAAAAGGACCGTCACGACCGTCACCATCGTCACGCTTATCCCCTTAGCGCCCCCCGTTCCCAAGGAAGAATCCGCAGATGCTTTCTTGGACCGGCAGAGGAAATATCCCCATCCTTTCCTCTGTCATGGACGGCGAGGGTGTTCGGAGGAACGCATCTCGGCGGCCATGCTGCATTTGAGCCAACGCCCAGGGCTTGAATGCAGCAGAGGCCTCCGCAGAGGCCGCACTCCACCCCGTAGGGCGCGAAGGGACTTTTGATAGCATGTCAAAAGTGCTTTTGCGTTACTCTTGGCAAGAGTAACAGAACCCCGCCGCGTGCGCGGCGAAAGGAAGGCGTGATTTATATGGAAAGAACCATTAGCGTTATGGTGGGGAAAGGCTCTGTGAACCACAACAGCCGGGTCTTCCACGCCAAGAATACGGACCCCGAGCGGTCCGACCAGAACATCTGCTATATAAATGAGTCGATAAAGCAAGTGTACCATGAACTCTTCGACGAAGCTCTGGAACGGTACAATGCCAAACAGACAAGAGCCGACCGCTGCATCTCCAACTACTACGAAAAGATTTGTTCCGGGAAACAGGAGAAGCCGTTCCATGAAGTGATCTTGCAGATTGGAAACCGGGATGACACCAATGCCCAGAGCAGAGAGGGGCAGCTGACCGTGAAGATCCTGGACGAATATATGCAGGGCTTTCAGGATAGAAATCCATACCTCCGGGTGTTCTCCGCGCACCTGCACATGGATGAGGCAACGCCCCATTTGCACATAGACTTCGTTCCATACATCACTGGGAGCAAGCGCGGACTGGACACAAGAGTGTCTCTGAAGCAGGCTCTTGCGGCACTAGGCTTCTCCGGCGGCACAAGACAGGACACAGAGTGGAACCAATGGGTTCACGCGGAGAAAGTTCAGCTTGCCTTGGTCATGGATCGCTATGGTATTGAGTGGGAACAGAAAGGAACTCACGAAAAGCATCTGTCCGTGCTGGACTATGAGAAGAAAATGCGGACGCAGGAGGTGGCCGAACTGGAGGCAGACTTCCAATCTCTGAAGAAGCGCGTAGCGGCATACGAGAAGGCCGAGGCGGAGATCGTGAAGACGGAGCAGGAGCTGGAGACCTCGCCGGAGTATCAGCTGACGGAACCCAGCGGTATGATGAGTGCCCGGGCTTATATGAAGAAGGTGGCCGAGCCGCTGGTCCGGAAGCTGAAGGAGCTGGTGAAAAATATCCTTGTTCGCCTGGCCCAGGTGCTGGACGATTACAACAAAATGAGCCGACACAACAACAGGCTCTACAACGAAGCTCAGCGTCTGCGGGACGACAACCGCTGGCTCAATTCCAAGTGTGAGCGCCTCTCCCGGGAGAATAACACACTCCGGCGGGAAGCCAAGGATTTCAAGGCCATATCGAAGGCCCTCGGCTCGGAACAGGTGGAGAAACTCTTGGACAAGGGCAAGAGGCAGATGAAGAAGGATCGCAAGGGGAGATAATCAAAACCACGCGTGAAACGCGTGGTTTGAAAGGGCCCTAAAAGGGCCTGCTGCTTGCCGCATCTCAAGATGCATCAGTTCCTGTTCATGCAGGAAAAATTTCTTATACTCTGTCCTATTATTGAAGCCCTCTGTTCCGCTTTTTATTGCGGAAAGGAGGGCTTTATGGTAGAATGACATAGCTGTCATGCTTGTCATTTTCAGCTTCCTCCTTTGATCATAGCGCGATTGGCGAACCTGCACTTTCCTATCATCGGAGGATTTTTATTGCTATAAGCTCTTTATGACCACAAGCATAGCTGGTGGTTGTATTGTCTCTTAAGAGCCAAAACAAAGCAACAGCCCTATCCTTATACTGGATAGGGCTGTTGTTCCTATGAACTCATATAATCAGACTCGCCTCGTAGGCGCAAACTATCAAATACCTTGTAATCAGAAATCAAACCAATGGTTTCTTCTTCTGTGAGAGTGGATGCTCCATATGTATTTGGACAGGTTTTTGTTCGATCCTCAACAAACAAAAACGACCCATGTAGAAGTGTCGTGTACTCCAATTCCTCATCCGTTATTTGATAGCCATCCGACAGAATCGCAAATTCACTCAAAAAGTATCCCATGACTCCTTAACTCCATAGTCCATCGATGCAAAGTAAAACGAGTAATAATTCCCTCCGCCTCCATAATAGTAAGATTCAATGTAGAATGTTCTTGCATCTCCGTTTGAATGATAAGATGAAATTGTTGCCGGTGCTCCTACTATATCATAACAGTTGTGGTTTAAACAAAGAAAGAATGGGAAAGAGTTGTCTCCTGCCCATTCCTTTTTCACCAGAAAGAAAATCAATATTATCGCGTTTATACTTTTTGCCCGCACGAAGGGCAAAAAGTCGCATTTCCCATCAGCCGCTCTCCGCACTGCGAACAGTAGCGCGACATGTCCATTGTTATTTTGACAGCCGATAGATCGGCGCCGCAGTGACCACAGAACATGGAATCATAATCCGCTTCTTTTCCGCACGAAGGACAGACAATCATACGTTTGATAAGCCGGATTTCCTCTTCGTATTTCTGTATCTTCTCAAGGTTTTTTCCAATTTGAAGAATCAGCGCGGCACAGGCTTCTTCCTGGGGGACATCCTCTTGGCGGATATTTTCATAATAATATTTGCCTAGTACCTCGTAAGCAGCCTTGAGGTTTTCTTTTTCCTCTGCTAACAGCACTTTAATGCGGGATGTGTCAGTCGCGTCCTTGATTTTCCGGACAGCACCGTATCCGCTTTGAGTAAGCTTATCTAAAATTGATGCCATAACTCATCACCCCAATATAAATCGGTCTTTAGGCCGGATCACTAGAAGTAGACACGGGGGCAGAAAGATCTGCGCCACAAGCACTGCAAAACCGCGTGTCAGCCGCAACAGAAGAATTACATCTCCAACAGTAAATATCCTGCACCTTTTCTTTAGCGGCAACCACGGCAGTACCGCATTTTGAGCAGAATTTGCTCCCAGCTTTCAGCTCAGCTCCGCAAGCCTTGCACTTGCTTTCCTTTACAACAGGGCGTTTAGTGCCGCAACGGGAGCAGAACTGCATATCTTTTGCGCAGTGATTTCCGCATTCGCATACCCAGCCAGATGCATTTTTAGTTCTGGGAACTTTGCAACCAACGTTCCAAAGAAGAGCAATGGCTACGGTCATAACAATCCCGAGGACAAGTGCAAAATACAGCCCATTGGCCAGGTTAATGATAGCAGTGTTGCCCGGCCGCAAGTATTCGCCCCAGTTATTATAAATATACTGCGTCATCAGCGTGTTCAGTTCAGGGTTGATCTTTTTGAAAAGAAGCAACATTGCGATCAACTGAAGCAAAGTGATCACGACTGCGCTTCCGCAAAAAGTAAGGCAGGCGCCTTTCTTCCGGGCAAACACAAATATTACAGCGGCGATGACACAAATGGAATATAGCGCAATAATAGCAAGGACTGCAGGAGACGCAATCTTAAGATACTTATTGATAGGCTCAAAGTATTTGAGTAAATTATCAGCCTCTTCTTCCTGGGCATAGGTTGTAACAGCATCAGAAATATATGCAAGCGCGTTCAACAGCGCGGGCAGCTCAACCATGGATATCGCACCATCTTCGAGTGTTCGAGCCACGGTCTGCAGTTTTTTATATGGCGTTTCTACATTATCTATGTAGTTACCATAAAGGAATTCATCATAGGCTATTTCAAGGTAACCTCTTGAAAGAATTTCAGCCGTTATATCCTGGAACTTTTCTTTGGAAAGAGTTCTTTCGGCCTGGTTATAGTCTTCGTAATAAACAGCATCGTCAATAGTTTCCCAATAATCGTAGAAATCGTCTTCGAGATCCCAACGAATATCCCAATAATCATCGTCATAGTCATCAGAATATCCATAATCGTCCTGTTTGCTACCAAAATCGGACAACTCAATTTCCGTAAAGCTGTCCAATACGCCCTTGGCAAAACCGGAATCAATGAGGCACAGCACAACCCCAAAAATCACTTTGGTGTCGCTGTCATCTACTTTTTCCAACATTTCTTCTGCCATATCTCTAAGACCACTCAGTGTGATTATCGGCAGCGTCGGAACAATCAACATCAAAACCGCCAAGATAAGGCAAACGAGTTTTGCAAACACACCGGTAGCCTTTGTCTGCATAATAGTTTTCCTCCTGTTGTCTTTTGTGCGCCAGTATTCTAGTTTTAATTATAAACTGAAAATTCAGAAAAATCAACTCAGATTTAGTAATTATGTCATAATGTACCGTTTAATGTAAAAAATTCAGTTGTTTTGTCAATATCCACTTTTTGTGATGACGCGATAAAATATAATTGCATTACTAATTTCCAGTTGACGGATAAAAGAATTCCCATATAGCGCACAAGCTGCCGAGCTGAAACGGAGAAAGGTCAGCAAAGATGCATTTTCGTTCAAACACTATGAGAATCCTCGCATGGGTGGTATTGGCGTGTTTGCTTCTCCCTCTTTGTGGTTGCCAAAAAGGACTTTCGAAGGCTGATGCAGAGAGCATCCTTGTCGATGCAATCAGAGAGATTGCGGGGCTGGAAGATGGCGCTGAGGACAGCATGATGAATATCATCGTTGATGGCTGCAGCATCGATGTGCAGGCGTGTCAAAAAAACGATGATGGCTTTTTGGTAGATGTAAACGTAAAGAATCATGATGCTATCGCCGCATTAAATACCTTGGCAGAAGAAAAAAACATGCAGCAATCTGAATTCCTTTACCGTTTCGAAGAGATTTTTGCTGATTCAGAAATCGTGGAAAACAGTTTTCAGATCCAGCTTTTATCTGCTGACGGCGAATATGAAGCGCAAATTGACATGATTGTTTTGGATGCCTGTTTGGGCGGCTTTTTGCGCTATGTTGATAATATGCTGACCGAAACGGAGGGTCTTAACAATGATTAAACGCGGCATTTCGATGCTTCTGGTGCTGACAATTGTTGTGTGCATGTTTAGCGCCGTTTCTCCGGTGTATGCAGCAGAATACGAGACGGCAGAACTGCGCATCTGCAGCGATGACACGCTGGATGTTTATACTGTAGTGGTGTCTGATGGCGATTATTATATGGCGGCAGAGGATTTTCTGTCGATTACACGATATGAGTTCCCGGCATTCCACGAAGACTATATTACATACTTGCTTGGTACTAAAACGGTGCGCTTCTCTATTGAGGGCACCGAACTTGTGGTGAGCAATGGCTATACCAGCCATAAAACCGAGTACAGCGGTGCTATTGAGAAGGGCGGCAAGGTATATCTCCCGATGGCAGAGGTGCTGCCCTGGTTGAGTGTGAATGCACATACGGAAGGGAATGTGCTGTATCTGGATTCGGATCCCTATACATACTGGGAACTTTGCGGCAGTTTTGTAAATCGTTTTAATATTGCAGATGAGCTTGGCGATGACGCACAGGCTGCCGCGTCTTTGATAGCCTTTAATGTGTTTGATGGTTTTTTGAATCTGCGCTTGGATAAGATTATCCCGGTTGCTGTCTCTAATGGCTCAGGATTGGAAGTTGTTAGCTTAAATGAATACAACTCCTATGTTGATTTTTTGCTGGAGTCGGCGTCGGACGATGCGCTGGTTTCCAATTATGGTAAAGATGTTTTGGAGGTAACCAAACATGTAGGTAAGATTCCTGAATCTTTGGAAGAAATATTCGATGGCGATATTGATTTGGATTATATACTTAAACTGAGCGCCAACGATATGGAGGCTACGAATGCATGGCTGGAGTTCGATGAAGCTTGGCAGAATACTAAGCTTGCAGGCGAAGCTGCTGGTGCCATAGGGGATGTGATGTCAAGTATGAAAGCCATCGAGCTTGCCATGAAAGTGACGCCGGAGCATTTGCAAACGCTGGAATGCCTGGAATACTATCTTGACGATGATGATGCAGTTATGGAGAGTGCTGCTGCTAAAGCTTATGCATCTCTGAAAAGTTCCATGTCTTCCATTATGATGGAGATGCTGTCCGTTGGTGAGGACTGTCTGATGGGCATAGGAACAGATACGATTAAGGAAATGATCGGTGGATTTGCTGCTCCTCTGTCCCTTGTTAAAGCAACACTGTCTTTGGTCTGGCCTTCTTTGGTAGACGCGACGGAAGAGAGCGCAAAACTCCCGGTTTATGGTGATGTTATGGACACGAGCCGTGCATTGGCCATGGATTTTTGTTATGCCGGCATGGATGCCGAAGATGTTGATAACAGCAGGCTGATGTTAATACTGGCTTACAAAGCCTCTAAAAAGAGTTATGAAGCGATGGATTCTTACTTGTCAGCCTTTGGGGGCGAAGGGCTATTAACATACAAAATCAACCCCATCGATGCCGAATTGGTCAAGTTGGCATTTGCGGGAACTTGCGTAGAAAATGATTCTATCGAAGGGAAAGAGGAGCGCGCCGCTGAGCTGGAGAGCATGTTGAAAACTCTGCTGTCGAGCGGGAATAGTATTTCTTCTGCTTCTCCGGATAAGGCTCCTGAATACCGGCTGATTGGTGTGTCGGAGTATAGTTGGGACAGTCTTATGCGGACAAGTACAATCGAATACAACAATGACGGCCTGATTTCTCACATAAGCACAAGTACACAAGATGATTTCGATAATGATCTTTATTTCGACTACAACGAAAAAGGCTTGATGACAACATGCGAACAAATCAACGAAATGCTGTGCTCTGTATGGGACTACTATTACGAAGATGATTGCTTGGTAGAGGAAAGCGTATACCACGATAACGGAGCATACGCAACTACTTACTATGAATACGATAATTCGGGTAATCTTCTAAGGGAAACAACGGATGAATATGAAGTCTATGCGGATACCATGATTTACAGCGAGGTTTCGTATACAAACCGGAATGGAAGAGTGGTAGCAGCAGAGCTTACGTCCAGTGCCTATGTGGACCAAACAACGGAATTCAGCTATCATGATACGAACCCTGTTGTAATTAAAGAGGAATATAGTCATTATGCCGCTGGTTCGGGAGGGGGTATGTCGTTTTATGTTCTGCTTCCCAACGGCAGAAACGCGGATTATGAAATGGCGATAGTCGGAAATGGTATAAGCCCGTTCGAGCCATATTTTGATGACAGGGGGCTTCTTATAAGTGCGGACCTGGGAGATTACCATGTCGAATTTGAGTACGAAAAGATTGGTAAGGAAGATGCACCTATTAGTTCGTTGCCTGATAGCGATATCTCCTATATTATCTGGTTGTACGAAGATAAAATCTATGATGTGGATGGGCTGACTTGTGCAAAAGTTGATGTTATTGAATCGGATGTTCGTGAAGCCTCAGAAAATGAATTGATTGTCTTCTCTCCCGATGCGGAAATCTGGCCGTGGGTCGGAGATGATTTCTTGTCGCACCCCAGTGAATACTTTGCTGATGATACCATGGCCACGGGAGGCGCTTATATGATTGTCGACATTCTTGATGGTTATGTAATTTCAATGTCACCGTTCTATGATACATGGGTGTTCGGAATGGAATGAGGAAAGGTTTGTGTATGAAAAAGTGTCCCAATTGCGGTGTGCGCAATGATGGCGATTCCTTGTTCTGTATGGCATGCGGAAGCTTGCTTGTGCCCACTGTCAACAAAAGAGAATCTAAAAATAAATGTTCCAATTGCGGGGCTGATTTAGGGAAAGGCGAACTGTTCTGCCCGGAAGGCGGAACAAAACGCTCAAAGCGATCAGCCAAACCGAAAAAAAAGAAAAGTTTGGCGGCGCGTGCTGCTTTGTATAATAGCGGTACTGCTGGTGGCGATGTCTGCGTATCTTTTCTTTGCGTGGCGGGCGTGGAATCAAACGCTTGACGCAATTGAAAACCGCGATTTTGAAACGGCTCAGGAATATCATCAGAAATGCAAGCTTCTGGCTGGTTTTATTGATGATTTTGATGTAGCGGCGGATTATATCGAGGCCTGGATACTGTTCGAGGATGAAGAGTATCAAGAAGCCGCAGCGCAGTTTGCGCTTCTGCCAGGGGTGTATGATGCGGATCAATTAGCCAGAGAATCCGAATACAATTACGCAGAGCAATTATTCGAAGATGAACAGTATCAAGTAGCAGCGGAGTTGTTTGCGGCTATGGTCGAGAAGCATGAAAGCGGGCATGAGGCGGAGCAAATGGCCATAGAAGCAAAGTACTATTACGCTGTACAATTGACAGAAGACGCGCTCTATGACAGTGCCATTGATATACTGTGGGATTTGTATCAAGACCATGCATACCAGCCGGCGTATGAATTGTGGATTGAAAACACATATTTGTGGTCGCTTCAAAAAATAGAAGAATGTGATTATAAGGTTGCATATGATGCCCTAAATCAGATAAGTGAAGAAGATGAGCGTGCCGAGCAGGAACTTGAGGAGCTTAAGCCCATAATCTATGAGGTGGGGGTTGCAGCCTATATAGCTGGAGAATATAAAGAAGCGCGGGAACTATTAGTTTGCATTGGAACAGATCCGAATTATTCTGTTGCAAAGTATATTTCCCTAATCAACTACAAAACTTATGGCTATAATACTGGTGGCATTGACCTGCTGACTATGATAGGATTTGAGGACACTAACGCTCTCATAGAAAACAGCGAGTCTCTTATGATTCAGTATCTTTATGGAACGTGGGAAAACAGCTCTGGCTATTATTATATGTCTATGGAGCACAAGCGTGACGGTACTGACTACTTCTCCTGTATTTTTCCGTATTATCCCGATGGTGAACATTTCTATATCGTGGATGGCATATACAAGGTTGGCGACAGTGAAGCTTCTGCAAAAAATTATCTATCGTTTACAATTGTTGACGAGGATACCGTGAACGTATATTGTTATCCCACCCAATCAACATATACTTTGTATCGTAATTAGTGCCTGGAATTAATTGAAAGTTAGTGCCAGCTAAATCGAGAGCCCGGAAAATTCTTTGTCGTTTACACAGAATTTTCTGGGCTCTCTAAGACGAACAGAACGACACCCGCCTTATCATTCATAGGATAAGGCGGGTGTGCAATTCATGAATCATTAGGGTTTCAATGTTCACATATTACATTTATAGGGGATCCGCTGTATGCTCTTTTGCTGAAGAGCTTATTCTCTGTAAATCAGATAGAACAGCTCCTAATTTATACATGTTGGCCATTTTACTTGGGCTAGCATAGATCTCAAATGCTTTGATTAGCGTCTTGCTCAACGCATTAAAGTTTTTCTGCATAACAGAAACTACATCGTAATTATTTTTTAGCAGGCCTGCAAACAAGGCTACAAAAGACATAACTGTATCAGTCAAATGCTTTTCAGTATATATATCGGAATGTAGTTGGTGAATTGCGTTTTGAAGTGTGGTATTTATTTTTGTCAACCCCCGAATACACTCTGTGTACTCGGAATATTTAATAAACTTGTTGTGGGCAACCTTATTACGATAATCCCTCATTTTTCGAAGAGGTTCTTCCAAATTAAAATCAGCATCACTAAAGAATCTGTTCCATAGACACTCTTTTTGGCACGACTTAATAGCAGATATGATTGTTTCTTTATCCATCTCTTCTAAGTTTTGGGTCAAAAGCTGTTCATACACGACTATTTCTGCAGAGCAGTATGAAAACTCAGCGAAGAGATAATCATATAATTGAGCAAAGGTCATTTCATATAACCCGCGTTCAATCAAATCAGAATAAGAGAGTCCTTTATCTCGGATGGCAGATTGGATTTCTTTTGAAAATGAGCTTTCAAACCATTCAATTCCCAAACTTTTGGTGAGTGTGGTATAGATAAACGAACGCATTAAACGTTCAACCTTTCCGAATCGAGGAGCAAGTTTTTCACAGTAGTATGCAGAGGGCTCGTCATAGGCATGGATAATGTAAAAGTCTTTTCTATGTTCGCCTCTTATCAAACAATCATTCACTTTGGATAGTGCCTTGGCACTAAATGCAGGTTTGTTATTAATGGACAAGGTGAGATAAAATGTGCCTTCTTTTGCGGGACTACTCTTAAATGAAATCGTTTGCAGTTCTTTGTCAACTTCAATTTGGAAGGTATCAAACGTAACATTTTCAAATATGGCTTTAAACATATTCTGAAAAAGTTTGTTACTGTTTTTGGTGGAGATTTTTGATTTTGGCTTTTTTATGAGTATATACTGTATTTCCATGATCCTTAATTGGCGCACTCCTTACGTCTTCGGCTTTAGTAACAACCTATTGTATTATACAGCAAAGATCACCATATCACAATTTCAAAAACAACAGGCTGCATCTGTTATTTCAAAATAATGTCGAACGGGTTGTTTTATTTCAATACAATGAAAAAAGTGAGCACTAGAAGTTCTGCTGCTGATAGAACTTCTAGTGCTCATCAAGGTGTTTGTAGATGTGTTGCGGATCCTTGACTCATAAGTTAACTTGACACTATCAAGTATGAGTCAAGTAAAACTGTTTCTAGAATTCCTTGAAACTCAAGGAGTTTCTAAGATCTCATCCTGAAAACATTAGGCTAAATCAAGTACCGGTCAAGTAAGAATTAAGCCCAAAAAGGAAGGTACTTTCGATTCTTGTCTGATGTTGAGTCTGGAGAAATCTTTATTAAGCCTTGTGCACAAGTTTCGTTTAACAATCGAGTAATCATCGAACTATTTTTGGCATCGATTTTAAAACGTTCTCTCAAAGAAGAGTTTGTCATGACATCTCTATTGACCCGCTTTAAACATGCGTGGAGATAGCACGCTCTATAACGATCAGCTTTACTCATTTTTGCATACTCTTTATGTGCATACAATATGACCTTTGTGTGATCATTATAAATTTCAATTTCTGGGGCAGGAAGTTGATAGAACTCGGTCTGTGAAACAACTTTATCATATCCGCTACCGCGTTCTTCACAGACGCCAATTCGCCGGAGAAATGATGCTAGTTTTTCATTTCGAGATACGGGCGGGTGATCAACAAAACGAGCTTGGTCAATTAAAGGGGATCCAGGGTTGGTGATCTCAAGACGGTCGGAAAAGATTTCAATCAACGGGCTAGTGCCTTGCATAAAAAAGTTCTGATGAATAATAGCATTGGCAATTAATTCTCTAACTGCAATTTCTGGATACATGGGAACAACTCGTCTTAATGCTTGTCCCAATATTTCGTTATTTGGAAGGAGGTTATTCACATAACTGATTAGGCCTTCGAATCCATTTGCATAGCCTTTGCCTCCGATCTGCTCTTTGCTGGCGGCACTAATTCTATCATGCCCCTCATACTTTATTACACGGACTGCTTTACGACTTAAAGAGGGGAAATCAGATAACCTTTTGGCGAATAGAATTGCACCCATATTGGTAATATTGTAATTTCCTGTTTCGGATTTGTTGATCATGCCATCTTCGACCAATGCTTCGAGTATTTTGGGTTTGTCGCTGGGGAGGTCTAGCGATAGCATTTCAAAATATGAGGAAAAATCAAGTTCCCTAAGGACAAAATCACCCGATACATTTTCCATCGCCGTCATATTTTCAAACGGCGTGCGTGAAAAGATGGCCCAAAGCTCACGCTCTGTGTCTGGAAAATCTTTCAGTTTCTTTTTATGAGAATCTATCCTAATATAGTCCTCGCCCCGGAATTTGACTGGAGTCGAGAATGCTCTCCCTATTTCCAATAACACAATGTGTTTGCCTTCCATTGTGGTTGTATGGAAATAAAACTGAACTTGCGGTTCTAACTGCGTGCTGATCCAAAGATCGAGCCCCTGGTTGTGGATTTTTTCAGCCTGCGGATGGAATGTAGTACCAATAATATCGTGAGTTGTGTCATCAATACCCCATATCATAAATGCGTGTTCTTGGTTAAACAAGGCAGCGGTGTTGGAAAGCGCGCTGACATACTCACCAATTTCTTGAGGCGAATAGTTGTTGTGCTTGAATTCTACCCAAGGAAGTTCATATGTGTGGGTTCGTGCTTCCTCGATAATTGCGTTAATCATATCAATATTAAATGGCATCGAAAATCCCCCTTTTGTAAGATACAGCATATCATTAGAGAGAAGAATTATCAACTATTTTCGTTGAAACCGTCAAGCAAAAAACGCCTTTAATTCAAGGTTTTCTCAAATTAATTGGTTGAATCAGCTGGAATGATGTCATTTCTAGTCAAGTAAATTTCGAGACGGAGTGGTTTCTTCGAACTCGTTGTTCGGCTTTTATGTGAGGGTTTAGTTCACATGCGGATACAGAATTAGTGGGAAGCTGAATCATTATAGAGCAAAAACAAGGCCGACGCCATTTAAGCGTTGGCCTTGTTTTTGCTCTATACGCTGTTGAGCTGACTTATTTGCTTACTTCAAATCACACAATACTGCTGGCATATCGTCTGCACAGGCATCCATCATGAGCATCACGCCCAAGCGGAAGCCGTTGCGGAAGTTTTCGTAGGCGATGGTGCCGGTGATTTCATCGTGGCAGTTGATTAGCTCCAGGAAGCGGTGCTTTGCTTCATCTGTCAGTCTCTCGGTAAACCACTCTTCGTGTTCACAGAACGCTTCCAGAGCAATGGAGAATCGAGTATCCTTACGGAAAGTCATATCGTTTGGACGAAGATTGCCGTAGTACAGCTCGGAGATTACATCATAGCCCATCATGCGTAGACCACCTCCTGCAGTACGATCTCTTCGGCCCGGTTGCGGATGCTGTTCATCTGACGCACCCACTCCATTTGGTTCTCGGCCTTGAGGTGCGCAGTGATGCCTTCAGTTTCGGTCATTTGGGAAACAAGCCGCTCCAACATAGCCTCGGCACAGCGGTCAATGCTCTCCAGATATTCGTTCAGCGTACCGTCAAAGAGCATTCCGTTATAGACGACTCTTTCGTGCGTCGCCAAATGCCGCAGGCGCATGCGTCCGTACTTGCCGATCTTCGGTGATTCCGGCGGAGTGAGACAGGGGAAAAGATAATCGCCGACTTTTGCATATTCGATGCATACGTTTTTCATGAGATAACCTCTAATTGTTTCATAAAATCCAGGGATTTGACCCATGGGTCAGACCCATTACAGGATCGGACCATATAGAACAATTGGACTGACTGGTACCAAATTTTCAGAATTCTATACTACATGTGGTATAATTTGAAATAATGGACACAATATACAGTTTTAGGCGATTTCGAATCCACCATCCCCCACCAGAAAGACGAG
>X279_Western_Grey_Kangaroo__coassemble_68_pt1 | contig 13550 bp, 7 predicted proteins | sample X279_Western_Grey_Kangaroo__metabat2_low_PE_007 | metagenome-assembled genome bin X279_Western_Grey_Kangaroo
TTTAGTTAACCTTAAATAATCCGAAGCTGTATGAAAAAGATATTATTTGCTCTTGCAGCACTCGCTATCGGCGTATCAGCCTCAGCTCAAAATGCCGAAGACCTTCGTATCTACATTAACCCCGGTCACGGCTCTTGGACTCCTAACGACCGTCCCATGAGCACAATTCGCGAAGTTGACGGCAACGTAGTTGCAACTACATACTCTCGTACAAGCACCGACTCCACAGCATTCTTCGAATCAAACACCAACCTTCGCAAAGGTTTTGGCGTTCTCGAAAGTCTCCGTACATACGGTTTGAAATTCGACCCCACCCTCAACCAAACAGGTGAACGTTGGCAAATCGGTGCTGCTCGCGACTTGAGCAACAACATCGTCATGAGCCACGTTAAGTGCGGTCCTTATCACGAAGATAACGGTTCTGAAAGCCAACTTGGGGATGCGACTCCCGAAGATCTCGAATACTACAACCGCTCACTCTCTGAAATATGCCAAGAAGTTGATGCCAATAACTTCGATATGTTCATTTCGATTCACTCGAATGCACTAAGCGACGGCACAAACACAAACTATCCATTGTTCCTCTATCGCGGTTACGACACTCCCGTTGAAGAAGAAGGTCTGACACTCGAACACCAGAATACCTCGATTGCCATGGCTGACGCATGCTGGGAATATTGGTTTGCCAACCCCCACATGTCATGGTCTTACTACTCGATGACTAATCAAAACATCCGTGGCGACATCAACTTTATGGGTAGTTTCTCTGTTACATATCCCGAAGGACCAGAAGGTCGTCCCGCTAAGGGTTACTATGGCGTACTTCGCCACCACACACCCGGCTTCCTGGTTGAAGGTTACTTCCACACTTATCAACCCGGCCGTCACAAAGCTATGAACTTCGACGCTTGCTACCTCGAAGGCGTTTGCTATGCTCATGGTATTGCCGACTATTTCAAGCTCACAAAAGAAACTACCGGTAACATCTACGGCGTTGTTCGCGACAAGTACGAAACTTTCACTCACGACTGTTTCAAGCCCAACGTATCGACCGACGACAAGTACCTCCACCTTAACGGCGTCAAGGTTATCTTGAAGAAAGACGGTGTTGAAGTTGCAAACTACACTACCGACAACTTCTACAATGGTATCTTCGTATTCAAGAACGTAGAACCCGGCAACTACACTCTCCAATTTGAAAGCGAACAATATCTTCCCCTCGAAGAAGAACTCGCTGTTGAAGTTAAGGCTGCCGACATCGTTTATCCCACTGCGCAACTCGTTAACAAAGACTGGACACCCCCGGCAATCGTTTACGTAAACTATCCCGACGAAATCGACTCTAAGGCTATCGGCATTGCGGGTGAATATAACATGGCTCAAGACTATGTTGACGCTGAAATCGCCGAACTCGCAGGCAAGACCGTTCGTCGCACCATTCTCCGCAACGAAAATCTCTACATCCTCGCAGTTGACGAAGCAAACGCCCCCACTGTCCTTATTTACGACACCAATGCTAAAACCGTTACAACTCTCGGCACATCCAATGTAGTTTCTAACGACTTCACTCTCATTCCTCTTTCTGACATCCAATTGACAGCTGACGGCGTTCTCGTTGGTACTTCTAAGTCGAAGACCCACTTCAATGAAGAATATGCAACAGATGACAACCTTTCAGCTCGTGGCGAAGTTTACATCTACAAATGGGCTAACGACGAGACTACCGGTCTTCCCGCCGGCGAGGCAGAACTTTGGATAACTTCACTCGGCTCAGCCAACCAATATGCAGCCAACACAGGTGAATCATTCCTATACAAAGGGACCTTGAAAGAGGGTGTAATTCTTCTCACTTCAGCTAACCGCTACAATGACATCTATGGCGAAGGTGGAACAGAACGCATATGGTACCAAATGATTTCGGTAATCGAAGGTCAACTTGGCGGCGAAACTTTCCAACGTCCCAATGATGGTAAATGCACTAATGTTGGCGCTCAAGCTGACGGTCACGCAATCTACCTCTCTCCCGTTGACGAAGAAGAGTTCTTTATCGCAGGCAACAACAAGTGCGGCTTGATCCAATTCCACATTAATTGTGATGCTGATGGTCTTATCGTTGACCAACTCCCCGTTGGCATCCTCGAAGCTGACGCGCTCAACCGTGTAGGTTTCTTCAAGTATGCAGGTCACTCAATGATGGTTGCCGCAGCAGCTGAAGATGGCAAGAACGTTGGTATCAAACTTATCGACATCACCGACGGTCTTGGCAATGCTAAACTGATTTCGACTGTCAACACTACTCTCGAAGCTTCCGACCTCGTTAATGCAACTGCTACCGGTACAACCGTAGTGGAACGCGACGAAGTCGGCGAATTCCAAAGCGCTTATATGAACCTCGTTCTTACTCGTGGTAACAAGGTTTCACGTTTCACAACCAAGGGCGTAGAACAACCCAAGGTTCGCGCTGAATATGCTTACGACCTCAATATGACTAACGAAGGTGCTAATTACACTTTCACATTCAAGGTTACAGGCGACGTAGTCGATGCTAACATCTTATTGACAAATGCCGACAACGAAGAAACTGTTGTTGTTCCCGTTGGATCCGTAACGGCAGCTGCAGGTGCAAAAGTAACTTACGATGCAAACGACCTTAACGAAGGTTCGTACACATGGGCTGTAGAAGTTGAAAGCAGGGCCATCGGTGAAGCTGCTGAAATCTTCGCCCCCGGTGCAAACTACACAACTACAAGCTCAGTTCGTGGCGGCGTTGTAATCATCAACGATCCCGAATATGACACATTTGGTCACATAGTAATCGGTCATGGTCGTGCACAAGGTTTTGACCTTTACAATCCTGCCGGCGAACAAGTAGGCGAACGCAAGCATGCCGGTGATCCTTTCCAAAATAATCAATCTTCAGTGTTCCGTGGCGATGACCTTCGTGGCAAGGCTGTATTTGCAGACTGGTCAGATGGCGCATCCGGATATTGGATGATTGATCCCGCTAACTTTGACGCAGGTGTTGTTCAAATGGTACAAGGTGAACGTGGCGCTCACGGTGAGTTCGTTTACAATGGTGCTATCATCGGTGGTGGTTCTTCGTCAGTTGCATTCCAAGGCAAGGGCGAAAACACTAAGATGTACACATTCGAAGAAGACCTCGAATTTCTCGGTGCCGGAACAGGCGCTGACAATATCTTAGTACGCTACAATATCGGCGAATCAGACCAAATCACAGCAGGTCCCGATTTTGACTTCGGTCGTACTTACAGCGGAACTAATTACTTTGCCAATACAAATGTCGATGTATACGCTATCGAAGATGGTTTGTTCGTAACACAGTGCCGTGGAGAAGGTAATAACGGTTCAAGCGTTCCCGGCTTCCTTTATATGGATAATGAAGGTAACATCAAACTTAACTCAGCTGATGTTGAAAACTTGAATTCTTGTAATTCAGCTGTTGCTCTTACTGCAGACCGTAAGACTATGGCAATCGGTACATACACCGGCATCCAAATCTACTCTGTAGAATGGGCTGACAATGTTCCTACTCTTACTTATCTCTATGGTATTGCCAACTCGGCAGCATCGTGGGCTGACCTTGAATTTGATACAGCCGGCAACCTCCACGCATATCTCTTGACCACCGGTTATCGCGTATATTCATTGGTTAACAGCGCACCCAAGGCTGTAACAGCTGCTAAGGCTGCACAAGTAGTAACCGGATTGTATTCTTCAATTATCGACATCGAAGATGATGTTGAAGTATCAGATGCACCCGCTGTTTACTACAATCTCCAAGGCATCCAAGTTGCTAATCCCGAAAACGGTATATACATCGTAGTTCGTGGCAACAAGGTGACCAAAGAATACATCAAGTAAAAAAACAATCCTACTATAGCGCAAAGCGCCTCCGAGTCAGCTCGGAGGCGCTTTTTTCCCGGGGGTTGCGCCGACAAGGACTACCCGTGATTAGTGTGTACTCTCCCACCTATCAACCCCGTAGGGGTTGGGCAGCGACAACCACTGCAGACCATAGGTCTGCCCTCCGGCGCATTGCAAAAAATGTTAAATGTTATGGATGCTCGGAAAAAATATTTAAGTTTGTAATCAGATTGATTAATACCGTGAATATGGCAAAGAAAGCACAAACATCAGCTGCTCCGCGACGAGCAAAGAAACAGCCCAAAGTATTAGCTATAATAAAAAACGACCCATGGCTCGAACCGTTTGCCGATGCAGTAAACGGACGCCACCAAGATGCCATTGAAGTCGAAAAACGATTGACGAGTTCATGTTCCTCGCTTTCTGATTTTGCAAATGCGCATCGCTATTTCGGCTTGCACCGCCAATCGGACGGCTCATGGACTTTCCGCGAGTGGGCGCCAAACGCAACGGCAATAACGCTTGTCGGTGATTTCTCAAATTGGCAGATTCAAGATGCTTTCAGCCTTCGTCGCCTTGAGGGTGGCGTATGGGAAGGGATTTTCCCTGCCGATGCCATAGCCCACGGACAGAATTACAAGATGCACGTCGTGTGGGACGGAGGCTTCGGCGAGCGCATCCCTACCTATGCCAATCGTGTGGTGCAAGACCCTATTACATACGTCTTCTCGGCTCAAGTGTGGGAACCGGAACAGGCATATAAGTGGCAAGTCGATGACTTTGTGCCCGAGACCAAACCCCTGCTCATCTACGAATGCCACATAGGTATGGCACAAGAAAGCGAAGGAGTAGGCAGCTACGACGAATTTCGCGAAAAAGTGCTGCCACGTATCGTACGCGACGGCTATAATGCCATTCAGATTATGGCAATTCAGGAACACCCCTACTACGGTTCGTTCGGCTACCACGTGTCGAATTTCTATGCACCGTCGAGCCGTTTCGGCACTCCCGACCAATTGCGTGCGCTTATCGACGCAGCCCATGCCGAAGGGATAGCGGTAATTATGGACATCGTCCATTCTCACGCCGTAAAAAACGAAAACGAGGGGCTTGGGCGTCTTGATGGCTCGCACAACCTCTATTTCTACGGTGACGACCGTCGCGAACACCCCGCATGGGATTCGCTCTGCTTCGACTACGGCAAAGATCAAGTGATGCACTTCCTCTTGTCGAATTGCAAATATTGGATTGAAGAATTTCGCTTCGACGGTTTCCGTTTCGACGGCGTGACCTCGATGCTCTACTATAACCACGGATTGGGTCAGGCTTTTGGCGGATATGGAGATTATTACAATGGCGGACAGGATACAAACGCTATTACCTATCTGACCTTGGCAAACAAATTGATTCATAGTCTGAACCCTCATGCCATTACGATTGCCGAAGAAATGAGCGGTATGCCCGGGCTTGCTCTGCCTTTCGAAGACGGTGGCATAGGTTTCGACTACCGTATGGCAATGGGTATTCCCGACTATTGGATTAAGATGCTCAAGGAGAAGAAAGACGAAGATTGGCATCCTACCTCTATATTTTGGGAACTGACCAACCGTCGTGCCGACGAACGCACAATATCGTACGTCGAGAGCCATGACCAAGCTCTCGTAGGCGATAAGACCGTGATTTTCCGCTTGATTGACGATAAAATGTACTGGCACATGACAGTGGGCGACAACGATATGACTGTGGCTCGCGGAATCGCTCTGCATAAAATGATTCGCCTCGTCACACTCGCATCGATCAACGGCGGTTATCTTAACTTTATGGGCAATGAGTTCGGACATCCCGAATGGATTGACTTTCCACGCGAAGGCAATGGTTGGAGTTACAAATATGCTCGCCGTCAGTGGGATTTGGTAGATAGAAAAGATTTACAGTACCAATATCTCAACGACTTTGACAATGCAATGGTCGAACTCGTGGCAAGCGTCTACAACTTTCAGGACCAACCCATTCGCAAGCTATGGGAGAAGGATGACGACCAAGTGTTGGCATTCATGCGTGGCGACCTCGTGTTTGTGTTCAATTTCAACCCGTTCAAATCGTTCGAGGGATATGGTTTCCTCGCCCCCGGAGGGTCATACGACGTGGTGCTGTCGACCGACAATCCTCAGTTCGGCGGCTATGGCAACGTGGATGAAAGCATAGAACACTTCACACAGCCCGATGCCCTCTATAAGCCGGCAGGGGTGGAATGGCTACAGCTCTATCTGCCTGCTCGCTGCGCAATGGTGCTGCGCAAACGCACCGCCACACGCCGACGCAAGACTAAAAACTGATAATCGAAAATTACTGACGATAGTCGGCAAAGCGTTCTTGCAGCATTTTGCGAGCAAAGAAAATGCGGCTTTTTACTGTCCCTAAGGGCAGTTGCATCTGTTCGGCAATCTCGTTGTACTTGTAGCCTGCTACGTGCATCGAGAAGGGGATGCGGTATTCATCGGGAAAAGCGTTGATAACTGTCATGATTTCGCCTGCGTGGTAGGAATCTTCCGGCGAACTGATGCCAGAGTCTTGCGAAATATTCAGGCGGTAGAGATTGTCAGTGGTGTCGACCATCGTGGCGGCTCGCTGCTCGCGACGATATTTGTTAATAAATATATTTCGCATTATGGTAAATACCCAAGCTTTGAAATTGGTATTCTCTGCATACTTGTCTTCGTTGTCAAGGACTTTGAGAGTTGTGTCTTGTAGCAGGTCGTAAGCGTCGTCCCTATTGGATGTAAGCATGTAGGCAAAATTAAGCATGTTTGCTTGTAACTGCATCAGATTAGATTGAAAAAGTCCCTTTTTCATAGCTTTAAACTAATTTTTAGAGTGCCGATAATTTAGTGTTTTTTACAATTTTGTCATAAAGTTGTAACTTAATTGTCATATGTCAAGAAAATCTAAGTTAAAATCTGTTAAGTGTTACAATAGCGACTCTATCGGAATATTATCTAACTGAATTTCAGGGCAATAACAACGCAAATTGCTGTTACACAATTGTTACAATGTTTCAAAAATTACATATAAGAGCATAGTTTAAACTATTTTCGCTAACTTTGTGATGTGAAAAAGATAACACTGCTGTCAGCGAGTCGTTGGACCATGATTTGCACTATGCTCATGCTTGTATGTGGGTGTAGCTCTACGAAGCATGTCCCCGAGGGGCAATATCTTTTGGATAATGTCACGATTGATATTAATGGTGACAAATCAGTGTCGTCCGATGAGTTGGTCAACTTTCTGCGTCAGACCCCCAATCACACAGTGTTAGGGTTTGCACGCCTACAATTGTCTACCTACTCCCTTTCGGGCAGCGACACGACCAAATGGTACAATCGCTGGCTGCGCCGTTTGGGCAAACCGCCTGTCATCTACAATGCCGAATTGACAGATGCCTCGCGACGACAGCTGCGCCAAGCTTTAATCAATCGTGGATATATGGACGCCGGAGTTGTTGTCGACACGATGTTTTATCCCGAACGCAAGCGTGCCGACGTGGTTTATCGCATTTCAACAGGTCAGCCACATATCATATCATCGATTGATTACAATGTTACAGATTCGACACTGCGCAGCATCTTGGAGTCCGATTCGTCGTTAGTCGAGATACAGCCCGGCGACATATTCGACCGCAACAAGCTTGACAACGTGCGAAGTGTGATTGCTCGCCGGCTACGCAATGAGGGGTACTATGCCTTTAACCGCGAGTACATAACATTCACCGCCGATACGGTAAGGGGTTCGAAGGAAATAGACCTGACTCTGAATCTACGCAATTCACTCAGAAACGATACCATCGAGCACCAACATCGAATCTACAAAATACGTTCTGTGACATTTGTAACAGAAGATGTCGCAAACGCCGTTCCTGCCGACACAGTGGATTATCGTAATATCCGTGTCATTTATGGCAATGATTGCTATATACGCCCGTCGACACTCTATGACATGTGCTTCATCGAACCGAATCAGCTATATAGTTCAGAGAATATCGACCGCACGTACGCTGCCCTGTCGCGGTTGAGCATTCTTCATTTCATCAACATTGAAATGCGCCCCGGAGGTTCTGATGACAATGCAGAATATCTCGATGCTGTAATCAACATATCGCGCAACAAAAAGCATAGTGTATCTGTAGAATTGGAAGGGACAAATTCTGAAGGCGATTTAGGCTTCGGCGTTGGTGCTACATACCAAAATCGCGATTTGACGCGCCGTTCCGAATTGCTCACTGTCAAGCTACGTGCATCGTACGAAAGCATCTCGGGCGACCTCGATGGAATCATCAACGACCGATATACGGAGTATGCAGCCGAAGTAGGGCTGACTTCTCCCAAATTTGAATTGCCCTTTGCCAGCCGTGCTTTCAAAAAGCGGATGCAAGCCACCACAGAATATGCACTATCGTTCAACTATCAGGAACGTCCCGAATATACACGTGTAATAGCAGGCTTGGCATGGCGTTGGAAGTGGGACAATCGCAAGTTTGGCTACAACCGTCGACACGTTCTCGACGTGGTTGACATTAACTATGTGCGACTGCCGCGTTCTGTGGATAATTTTGTCGACGAAATAGCACCGTCCAACCCCTTGTTGCGCTATGCCTACGAGGACCACTTCATTATGCGCACGGGCTATACCTTCTCACGCACCAACCGGCGTATCCCAACGGCTGAAGTGAACGCCTTTGCCATGCAGCCATATATCAGCACGATGCGTTTCTCAGTCGAAATGGCAGGTAATCTGCTTTACGGGCTATCCTCGCTTTTCGCGTCGCGCGGTGCTGATGATGTATACAAAGTGTTCGACATTCAGTTTGCCCAATATCTCAAGGGAGAGTTTGACTACACATTTGCCCGCAATTTCAATTCACGCAACTCGCTGGCTGTGCATGCCGGATTCGGCATGGCATATCCTTATGGCAACTCATCGATGGTGCCATTTGAAAAGCGATTCTATGCCGGCGGTGCAAACAATGTGCGTGGTTGGGGTGTGAGAACTCTCGGACCGGGGTGTTACGACGCACGCAACTACGTGTCCGACTTTATGAACCAAAGTGGCGATATAAGTCTGGCATTAAGCATGGAATATAGGGCAAAACTGTTTTGGGTGTTGGAAGGCGCACTCTTTATCGATGCCGGCAACATTTGGACAATTCACAACTACCCCAATCAGCCCGGCGGACAATTCAAATTCGACGAGTTCTATAAGCAAATTGCAGCTGCCTATGGTCTTGGTCTGCGCATGGACTTCACCTACTTCCTACTACGCTTTGACTTAGGTCTGAAAGCCCACAATCCGGCTATGAATCAGGAACGATGGCCTCTGCTTCACCCGAAATGGGGACGTGATACTAACTTCCACTTCTCGGTAGGTTATCCTTTCTGATATGAAAAAACTTGCTATATTCGATCTTGACGGAACCTTGCTCAACACGATAGACGACCTCGCTAACGCTGTAAACCATGCTCTGACACTCAACGGCTATCCGGGCCATGCAATCGAGACATATCGCACAATGGTTGGCAACGGCGTAAAAAAACTCGTAGAGCGTGCAATGCCCCAAGACTTATGCAACAACAATCATACGCTCGAACGAATCTTGAAAGATTTCCGCGAATACTACAACCAACATCTGCACGATTTCTCAACGCCCTACCCCGACATTGAAGCCCTGCTTAATGAGCTACATAGTCGAGGGGTTATGCTTGCCGTGGCATCAAACAAATATGAAAACGCTGTTTGCGAGTTGATGTCACATTTCTTTTGTTCGATTCAATTTGTCAGCGTGTGCGGAAATATCGAAGGCGTTCCGCCAAAGCCCGACCCGTCAATTGTGTTTCGCATACTATCGGAACATCCTACCCCAAAGAACGATGTGATTTATGTGGGCGATTCGGCTGTCGATATCGAGACGGCTCGTCGCGCCGGAGTGACAGCCGTCGGTGTAAGCTGGGGCTTCCGTCCGGTGAGCGAACTTGAATCTGCCTGTGCCGACCATATCATCGACAATCCCCTCGACCTTCTGAATTTGATATAAAAAAGGGTAAGCTTGCTACATCGCACCGCTACAACCTAATACCCTTGCTTCGGTCAGGACCTGGGGGATTCTCAGGGAGCTGGTCGTGTAGGACTTACCCGGCTGCAAAGTTACGCCATTTTTCCGAATTGGCAATAACAAATCCTAAAATTTTACTTAGCCTGTTGCACTGAATCCGTCAACTGCGCGATTATAAACGTTTTGGCTTCGGTCAATTGATTTCCGCGCCATAGCTGTTTGCCGGTCGTATCTGCAACTATAAAATAAGGGAGGGTTGGTATTCCAAGACTGTCCAAAGCCTGACCGGATATTCCACCGATAGCCCAACCCTGTTGCCACTCGACAGAATCATACGCCACAGATCGATGCCATGCCACAGTATCGATATCAGCCGACAAATCAAGTATTGCGAATATTCCTTTTTTGCTATGCTTGTCTAAGTCGCGTAGAATTTCGACAATCGAATCGCGTCTGGAATCGTCATTGCTCAGCGCTATGAGCGACAAATTGTTGTCTGAGGTCTTGAAAGTTTTCAGTTTGTTGCCCGAAGCAAGATATTTCAATTCTGTGACCGGACTGACAGCCTTTTCGTATGCCACACGTTCCAATAATGACACAAAAGCCGATGAAAAATTGTAGATTTTAGCTTCATCCGTCAATAGGCGTAGCAACGAATCTGCTTCGAAAGCGCGTTCGGTCGTAGAGCTATCGTACTCCGAAATCATTAAAAGTTCTGAAAGAGGATCGGACGTATTTTGCTGCACATATTCCGCAACAATGGCATTGCGATCCTCGACCGGTTTGGACATCAAGTCCTCAACATTTTTGTTTAAAAAAGCAGCCCAACGTTTCGACAGTTCATTGCCGTCTGCCTTGATTTTATATGGGTTCAAGCGGTCGAGCGTGAGTTCCATATCCTCGCCATTAACAGTCACGATACGTCCCATAAGACGATAATCATTGTCGTATATCTCAACCAAGGCATGTTCCGGTGCATTGCCCTTAAAGTCAAATACCCCTTCACGAACCACCGTTATTCCGGTTCCCAGCTTGCCATCAGAATAGTATACAACACGTAGGTTCATATTGGGTTTTCCATCTACCGTACCCTTGACGACAAACGAATCGCTATGTCCACATCCTGAAACAAATGTGGCAACGCAAAAAAGCAAAATAAAATGTAAGGCTTTCATAGGTCACAAAATTACAAAATATCTCCCGAAGAATCAAATCCATAACCTCTGCCGTGTTTAAATTAGGACTGTCGATATTCCAAATCCTAATATATCGATTTTTTGTACTATCTTTGTGGGTTGAAAAGAATTATAGATGGATGAGATTATAATAATCATAGCATTAATATTGTTTAATGGTGTGTTTTCGATGGCTGAAATAGCCTTGGTATCGGCTCGAAAATCACGACTGTCTGCCGATGCAAAAGATGGCGACAAGGGCGCAAAAATGGCTCTGAATCTTGCCGATAATCCCGACAAATTTCTGTCAACAGTCCAAATAGGCATTACCCTCATAGGCATCCTCACCGGTATCTTCTCCGGTGCGACGGTTGCTATGAGTCTTTCGAAATGGCTGGAAACTCTCGGCGTTTCGGACATCTATGCAATGACCGTTGCAAAGTCATGTATCGTAGTGATAGTTACATACCTCACACTCGTGTTCGGCGAGTTGCTGCCCAAACGCATCGGTATGACCAAAGCTGAAAAGATAGCGAAATTTATGTCGCGCCCTATGAATTTGCTGGCACGAATGGTTTCACCCTTTGTCATGCTGCTTTCAGGCAGTACATCCCTGCTGTACAAAATCTTGGGACTGAAAAACGACGATACGAAAGTGACGGAAGAAGAAATCAAATCGATAGTACAGGAGGGCACAGAGGACGGCGTAGTACAGCAAGTGGAACAAGACTTGGTTGAGCGCGTATTTATGATTGGCGATCTGAACATCGATTCAATCATGACACACCGCAACGAAATTGTCAGCCTCGACGTGAATATGAGTGCCGACGAAGTACGACAAATGCTCTCGGAAGAAATGTTTGACACGTACCCTGTTGTCGACGGCGATTTGGACAATCTCAAGGGCATTGTAAGCCTTAAAGACTTGGTGCTCAGCTTAGACAAGCCCGATTTTAATTTATCGGGAATTGTAAGGGAGGCTGCATATTTCTATGAGGATTCGGGAATATACAGGGTTCTCGAATTAATGAAAGAAAAACACATCACCCGCGGTTTGGTTGTCGATGAGTACGGCAGTTGTATAGGCATCGTTTCGCTTCGCGACATTATGGAAGGGCTTGTAGGGTCAATGCCCGATTCAGCCGACGAGGACGAAGCGATGATAGTGGAGCGTGAGGACGGCGAAAGCTGGTTGGTGAGCGGCAGTTGCTCGATGCTCGAATTTTTGAGCTATTTCGACGAAGAAGAAAGCGTCGTAAACAGCAATTCGAACACCGTTGCCGGATTATGTATAAACACCATGAAGCGCATCCCGAAACGAGGTGAAACCTTCGATTGGAAACAATTCCATTTTGAGATTGTCGACATGGATAGAGCTAAAATCGACTCTATATTAGTGAAAAAGATTGCCTCTATATCGGTCAAAGACTAAAACGCTCTTTGGCGATTAAGCATATCTGAAATTTCAGTTCCTTGCATTTGAGGGATTTTGATTTGAGAGGCGGCGTGTAGAGCTATGGCACGTGTCATCAGTATATCATCGTGACAACCGGGCTTGGCAGCATAGCTGCCGTCGGACAGATGTTCGTAGGTCAATAGCTCATCGCAAGCCATTGTGTCGCGCTCGATGTAGGCATTGGTGCGAACAGCGGCAACCAATCCGGTGATAATCATTTCCTTTGTTTGACGATTGGTGTGAAATCCGATGCGCGATGTTTCGCAGCGCGACACATCGTCGTAGACACGTCGCCGGTAGAGGTTGGGATAACTCTCACCGAGCCGATCAAGAATATACATACCACATCCCGAATGGCTACTCTCAAGCGAGTTGCTTTCGATAACCAATAGCGCATTATTGTAATAGCGACCAATTATTTCTGCCCGTTCGCCCAATAAGTCGTGGTCGATATGTCCACGCCATTGCGCTACAATTTCGGGACGGTCGCCATCAGCGCGTAATACGGCTATGACCGACCAATCGGCTTTGGCTGTACGTCCTCCGATGTCAACAGCAATGACATATTCGCCGCCCGAGACGGGATGTGCCCAAAGCTTCATTGATCCCGAAGGGTCATCAATCCACTCGTTGCCTTCTAATTCTCCGATCTGCGGTGCAAGGTAATCGCCACGCAGAGTCTCAACCTTGCTGCGATAGAAGACGCTCGAACTCGTTGCTGCAAAGGCTTCGCTGTCGGTAGTCGGAAATTCAGCCATCATCTTTTCATGCGAAGCATATTCGCGACGTTTACAACGATACCAATAGATTTGGTCGAGCGCGCAGCCGTGTTCGTGCCAAAGGCTTAGTTCGTACTCATCGAGCGATTCAATCAGGCCGACAGGGTCCGGCGGTTCGAGGCGATAGATTTCTATTTCATACCACGGCACGA
>X279_Western_Grey_Kangaroo__coassemble_70_pt1 | contig 13473 bp, 12 predicted proteins | sample X279_Western_Grey_Kangaroo__metabat2_low_PE_007 | metagenome-assembled genome bin X279_Western_Grey_Kangaroo
GGCAAAACGCAGGTCTTATTCCCCTCGGTGCGGCCGACAAGTTGCTCAGTGCTATGCTTCGAGATGCCCTCGATAAGCACATCGAATTCCTTGCCTACATCACGTTGATTTGAGGCCAATGACAATTCGTTTTGCAAAGCAATCATACGATTTAGACGGTCTATTTTAACATCTTCGGGCACATTGTCCGGCATCGAGCGAGATGCCAATGTCCCGGGACGTTCCGAGTATTTAAACATAAATGCCGACTCGAATCCCACTTCGCGCATCAGCGAAAGCGTCTCCTGAAAATCTGCCTCACTTTCGTCATGAAAACCGGTGAACATATCTGTCGTAATGGTGCAATCCGGCATAGCAAAACGAATCGCAGACACACGACCGAGATACCATTCGCGAATATATTTTCTATTCATGGCTTCGAGCATCTTGTTGCTACCCGATTGAACGGGTAGATGAATATGCCTGCAAACATTAGGAGTGCTTGCCATAGCGGCAATAACATCGTCGCTGAAATCCTTGGGATGCGAAGTGGTGAAACGCACTCGCATATTAGGAACGGCATTTGCAACAATTCTCAATAAAGCCGCGAAATCAGTTGTCACCCCTTCATCTGTCGTATAGTTATAAGAATTAACATTTTGTCCAAGCAACGTCACTTCCTTATAGCCACGTGTGGCAAGATCTGCCACTTCGCGCAGAATGCTATCAACAGGTCGACTACGTTCGCGACCGCGTGTGTAAGGCACTATACAATACGAACAGAAATTGTTGCATCCGCGCATGATACTAACAAACCCGCTAATACGGTTTGCGCCAATACGATGTGGCACTACATCGCGATAGGTTTCCGTAGTGCTAAGTTCTACATTTATCGCTTTTTCACCTAATTCCGCCGAAGCAAACAGCGCCGGAAGGTCGAGATAAGCATCCGGACCTGCTACGAGGTCAACGCCATATTCATTAAGCAGAGTGTCGCGCACACGTTCTGCCATGCAACCGATTACACCAACAATCAGGCGATGTACACCCTTGCGACGGCGCAAAGAAGCGAGAAACTGCAAGCGTGAAATGATTTTTTGTTCCGCATTGTCACGAATTGAGCACGTATTCAGCAATATAGCGTTCGCCTCATCCAAATTCTCAGTCAGTTCATATCCTGCCAGTTCCATGATGGATGCAACGACTTCCGAATCCGCCACATTCATTTGGCAACCGTAAGTTTCTATGTATAAACTTTTATTCTTCGAACTATTTCCTGACATTCTTTCAAAAAAATTTGTGCTTAAGCACAAGAATATTTATTTTTGCACAAAATTACGAAAAAACTTTGGAAGATTCGAATTTTATAAAAGACTTCCTCACTTGGGTCCTCGTGATTGGTGGCATAGTCTTCGGCATATACAAAGAACGTCAGAAACAAAAACAGAACCCTACGACAGTTCAAAAAGACAAAGCCTCGAGTGTAGCCAATCATGCTGACGAACGTGTGCATGTTTTGGACGTGGATTTACCAAATGAAACCACGCCACAGCCACTCCATGAAACCACGCGCGACGAATTACTCCGCAAGGAAGGCATTCCTACAACCCAAGCACGGTCACAAGTCCTGAATTTGACTCCGATAACAGTCACCCCAAAATTCTCCCCTCATCAGCGCAAACTACGTCATGCAATTATTTGGGGCGAAATTTTACGACCTAAATTTTAAAAATAACCATATCACAAGATATAATACTTAATCACATTTCAAATGGCTTATAATTATATCACAGCTCAAGAAGCTGCGGAAATGATTAAAAATGGCGATACCCTCGGACTTTCAGGTTTTACTGCCCCCGGCTCGCCCAAAGCAATCACAAAATGCTTGGCTGAAAAGGCTGAAAAAGAACATGCCGAAGGCCGCGAATTTAAAGTAAACATTTTCAGCGGCGCGTCAACATCCGACAACGTCGACGGTGCACTCGCTCGTGCCAATGCAATTGGTATGCGTGCCCCCTACCAAAGCAACGCCGACCTACGTAAGCGCATCAACACGCACGACACTCACTACTTCGACCGTCACCTCTCTGACATGTCACAAGAAGTGCGCTACGGCTACTATGGCAAAATCAACTATGCCATTATCGAGGCTGCCGACATCACTGAAAACGGCGAAATCGTACTCGGTTGCGGAGTGGGCAATGTTCCCACATACGCTGCTATGGCTGAAAAGATTTTTGTTGAAGTCAACGCCAAATTACCCAAAGGCATGATGGGTATGCACGATGTGTATATGCCACTCGATCCTCCCTACCGTCGCGAAATCGGCATCTACTCTCCTACTGACCACATCGGCTCTCCCGTTCTCAAAATAGACCCGGCTAAGGTTATTGGCATCGTTCGTACAGACTCTTACGACGGTATCGGCGCTTTCACCGAACCCGATGCTGTATCTAAGCAAATTGGCGCAAACGTTGTAGGTTTCCTCGTGAGCGAATATCGCAACGGTCGCATCCCCAAAGAATTTCTCCCTCTCCAATCAGGTGTGGGCAACGTGGCTAATGCAGTGCTCTACGACCTTGGCGAAAGCACAGTACTTCCACCCTTCCGAATGTATACCGAAGTTATCCAAGACGCTGTTGCCAACTTGCTCAAGAAAGGTAAATGTACATTCGCATCTACCTGCTCGATGACATTCTCAGACGCTTTGGAAGCCGAAGTATTTGCTAACCTCGACTTCTTCCGCGACAAAATTTTGATGCGACCTGCTGAGATCTCTAACAACCCCGAAGTCGTACGCCGACTTGGCGTTATCGCCATGAACACAGCTCTCGAAGCAGACATTTTCGGAGGCGTGAACTCAACTCACGTACTCGGAACCAAGATGATGAATGGCATCGGCGGTTCAGGCGACTTCACTCGCAACGCATTCATATCTATCTTCAGCTGTCCATCAGTGTCGAAAGGCGGCATGATTAGCAATATAGTTCCCATGGTAGCTCACGCTGACCACTCTGAACACTCTGTCGACATCGTTATCACCGACCAAGGTATTGCCGATCTGCGTCATCTCGACCCTGCCGATCGCGCTTTGGCTATCATCAACAATTGCGCTCATCCCGATTACCGTCCCCTGCTGCTCGACTATCTCAAGCTCGGCAAAGGCGGTCAAACTCCCCACACGCTCAAAGCAGCATTCGCATTCCACAATGCCTTTGCAGAGACAGGCGATATGCGCAATGTCGATTTCTCTAATTTGGCATAATTGTACATACGATATATACGTCGCCGCTTGTTCATAGTGGCGGCGTATATTATAATGAGTTATTAATCCACGATTATTTTAATTCTATGAAGTTATTATACACTATTCTACTTGCCGTACTCATTGGGCAGTTCAGCGCCTACGCCCAACCTTCTGCTTGGAAATCTGCCCTAAAGATAAACAAGGAAAACCAAGCGACAGCCACGTATGCTGCAAACCGCGTCAACGCCTCCAACGAAACCACAATGAAATGGGTCCCCGGATCGGAAGAATATTACTATTCGACCAATGCAGGCGAAACATGGCAGAAAAGCGGTTCGCGCAAATATACCTACGAAAACGGGCAGTTAGTCAAAGAAGAAGACGCATCCTATATCATGACCTACAAATACAGCAACCACGGATATTGGATTGAACAAGTGGAACAAGTGGCAGAGACTAATATCCTCGGTCAAGTAACCGGATGGGTAAATAATTCACGCAAAGTTCGTGAATACGATCCTATTGTTCCATCATTCGACACACTTAATCAGACCTACTACTGGGACGAAGACACCGAACAATGGGTTCTATCTTATCAACACGAATACGTAGTCAGCCGCAATGACAAGGGTAATGTCGACGCCGTATTTCTACGATCCTACCTCGTCGCTAACGGAATCGCAACAGATGCTGTCAACCTTTTCGGTTTCCGCGTGCTCTACGACCAAAAAGGCATAGCTACAGCCATTATCAACTTTGAATACGACTACTCAAACTACGCGCTTGTATCCGACCTGACCTATCAAGACATTGTATGGGAAGAATGTGGGCAAATCATGAGTTCAGACTACCTTTGTTTGAATGATGTCCGCGCCAAGTCATACAATATCACAAAGGATGGCGTTCCCCTCGCATCAACATCGATCACTTACAATACCGACGGTCTTTTCAGCTGTTCCAAGGTTACAAAAGATGCGAAATCTGATTATACCGAAACTTACTCATTCAAATCGCTCGATAACCATGGCAGCTATGAAGAGGCAATTAGCGGAACTGAGGATGGAGTTACTAACGGCCAAAAACTCATTGAACTATACAACGAGTACGGCGACCAAACCGAAATTACATCCTACGAAATCGTTGATGGTAATGATGAAATCTACGACAAAATAACACTCGACCACACATACGTAGACGGGAAGTGTATGGAGACCATTATCAGCATGATAAATCCTGACACAGAAGAATTCGGACCATCAGAAAAACACGTCTACAGCAACCACATCCAAATTGCAGGTATCGAAAATGTTGTAATCGACAATAATGCACCTATCGAATATTACAATCTTCAGGGCACACGCATCGACAATCCCTCTAACGGCATATTCATCCGCCGCCAAGGCAACAGCGTATCAAAAGTACTGATAAAATAAGACATACAAAAAAGCCGCAACCTCAACGGTAACGACCTCTCTGCGGTTTGCCCTTATTTTAGCCCCCCTCGTGGGGGCTAAATTTTTTCCGGGCGAAAACAACTTACTTTACTATAGAAACGATAACCTTGGAATAGAAAAAACTACCTAACGAGTGCAAAGATATATATTCCCATAGACATTGCAATAAAAATTATGTTAATGTATATTAAATTAAATACAATCTGCCACTTTGCAAGCATAAACATTAATTTTCAACATAAAATCTATATTTTTAATTGCAATTTGACAGATGAGATATTGCTTTTATACAACTGGCGAAATATTAAATATCAACATGGATATGATATATGAAATATTGAATTAGATTTTTTCAAGGATATTTTGTAACTTCGCGACAAAGAGCATCTTAGATTATGACAATTGTAGTTTTCGATTCGGCGCACAATCGCCACAACCTACTTCCCATCACATACACACGACCGGCAGGAGCAATTCGCATGGGCATCTCGACTATGGCAGAACGTTGGCAAGCATTCCTACCCGGTGAATATTATTGGAAAACAGAAGGTTATCTTCAAGAAATATTTTCCGCACCTGAATCATGCGACGAAAGCACCCTGCATGTCGCCGGTAACGTCGTAGCGACTGCCGAAATCGCTGCAGCAGTCAAAGTTCTAAAACCGGGTGAGCGCCTGATTGCAGGCAAAGTCGAAATTGCCTACCGTGGCGAAGATGCGTCGATCAACGTGTGCTTTACAGGCGAAGTAATCGCCATCGAACACGTCTACGACATTTTCGTCCATAACAGCGAAGTGGTGCAACAGGACTTCGAAAGGATTACAGCCGGACGTCGCAGTGCGAATATTGATTCAAGCAACATCGTACTTGGTGATTGTTCACAAATATTCATTGAAGATGGCGTCAATGTCGAAGCTGCGACGCTCAACACTCGCCAAGGACCAATCTATATCGGACATGACTCAATAGTAATGGAAGGCTGTCACCTTCGCGGTCCAATAGCCGTATGCGAACACAGCATCGTCAATATGGGTACAAAAATATATGGCGGCACTACTATCGGACCATGGTGTAAGGTCGGAGGCGAAATTAACAATGCAGTGATGATTGGATATGCCAACAAGGCTCACGATGGATTTTTAGGCAATGCCGTAATCGGCGAATGGTGCAACCTCGGCGGTGGGACCTCTGCCTCAAATCTCAAAAACGACTACACGGAAATAAAACTATGGAACTATTCTGCCGGACGCTTCTTGCGCACCGGATTGCAATTCTGCGGTCTTATTATGGGCGACCATTCCAAATCTGCTGTAAACACGTCGTTCAACACTGCAACAGTTGTCGGCGTAGGATGTAACATCATAAGCGAAGGAATGCCTCGTGTGTTTATCCCCTCGTTCTCAAAAGGCGGTACATCGGGATTTGACAACGTTCATTTGGACGAATTTTTCGCAGTTGCATCGCGTGTAATGTCTCGACGCAACTGTCAATTGACTGATGCGCACAAACGATTGTATCAGTCAATCGCAGACTATTCTGACAACTTCAAATAGTCTTTTGGCTTAAGCATCTATAGACGATAAAGCGGTAGCAATTTGATCTGGACATGAGGTCGGTTTAACGCCACAACGTATCCCTTTGAGTGCTGCGACCACTTCTTCGACTCTACGTCCACGCACCAAAGCTGCAATACCTTGCAAATTGCCATGGCAACCGCCTACGACGACTAAATCCTTAACCACGCCGTTCTCAACTTCAAATTCAATCAAACGACTACATGTGCCCTGCGGTGTGTATTGATATTTCACAGTCTGAATATTTAATAAAAGAGTGGTCATAAGCCTATTTTTGGATATGACCACTATCTATGCAAGTGTGCCCGAAGCGGGACTCGAACCCGCACAGCCGCAATGGCCAAGGGATTTTAAGTCCCTCGTGTCTACCATTCCACCATTCGGGCTGGCAACTTTGCATTGCAAAGGTAAGCAATTTTCAGCATTTGGCAAAGCTGTAAGCTGATTCTTTTAAATTTTGAGCTTAATTAGCATGGCCGACATAAAGGACAGCACCCGTAGTTGAGTCGAACTGCATCATTGACGGTGCCTTCTTGTTGGTGAATAACCGTGGGTCAAGTCCGAATGTACATCCAAATTGAGCTAACAACACCTCAGTCGAAAGCAACGTTTCGCCTTCATAGCTTACTGTCACAAGAGCCCGACCGGGGATAGTGTATGCAACCCCACCTTTCGGGAACGTGACCAATTCACCTTTCTCGTTGAGTGGCAACTCTCCTCGTTCCAAAATGTCGACTGACACACGAAGCGGTGCCCCGGCAAGATTATCAGCATCAAGGATGCCATCTATAGGCGATATGCGTGCTATGACCTCACCATTCATTCCGAGCGTATCAGGGTATATAGTCATAGTTCTAACTGACGTCCACGTCTGTTTTGTACCGGCAAACATAGCTGTCAACGCAGACTCCTGTCCGTCTATATTATCCAATACAAGCTGCATCGCTTTTCCGTCAGCGGGTGCATTTTCGAGTTCGCCGGAAAGCAAATCGTTGCGCATATCGCGCAATTCAAAAATGCGTTGCGCAGCAAGTTCAGCACGCTTCGACATTGAAGAACTACGTATCATCTCCTGAGTCATTGCATGGCGTGCAGCCGGAGTTTCAAGCACAGTTGGTTGAGCGACAACAGCCACAGGAAGTTCCGCCTTTTTCACAGTAGCAACGCTATCACTACATATTGTCAATGGTATTCCGTCTGCTGAAAGAAGCATGGATGTCCCTTCCCCACCCTTGAACTGTACCAACCATTTTTCGCTGGAATTTGCTTCCCCCCGGGTATTAATGACAATGGACTTCACCTTCACAGTGTTCAACTGTTCGGTGATGGCATCATTGATAGCCAAATGTCGACGTGCATAGTTATAAAACTCTCCCGGAGTATATTTGGCATGTTCTGTTTCTATTGTTATATCAATCCACGTTGTAGGCAAGGAGTAAACAATACCATACTCGTTAGCTTTTGTTGCTGACAGACGCTGAGTTGTCTGGGCATTCATGTTTCCGAATAAAAACAGACAAGACACTATAAACGTCGCAATTCGATATATTTTCATATAATTTTGAATTATTCAATTATAGATTTTATTGCTCGACCTAAGTGCTCAACCACATCCGATGCAGTAACACCGTATGTTCCATGCACTTGTGCTGCAAGCTCACCGGCAAGTCCATGAACGTAAGGAGCTACGATTGCCGCTAATTCCGGACGCAATCCACGTGCTATTAATGACACCAACAGACCGGTCAATACATCACCGCTACCGGCTGTCGCCAATGCAGGAGTGCCGGTCGGGTTAAAATACACTTTCCCGTCGGGACGAACAATCGCTGTAAACCGCCCCTTTAAGACAATCACTATCTGATATTTTGTAGCGACATCAATGGCTTTGAGCAATCGAGCATAAGATGTAGGTTGCTTGCCAAACAGACGATCAAACTCGCCCACATGAGGCGTAATGACCGACATAACCGGCACACTTTTAAGCAACTCGGGACGAATTGCTATACAATTCAAGGCATCAGCATCGAGTACTAAGGGACGGCTATTAGCATTTGCAATCTTCAAAAATCTATCAAGTGCATCGATAGTACAATCGGCTGTACCAATTCCCGGACCGATGGCAACAGCTTTGTAATCGTGCTTCAACTCGATTTCATTAATAGCAACGTCGCCGGTATCAACATCAAACATCGCACATGGCACACTGTTTTGAAGCACAAAATAGCCGGCTCGAGCCGAATGGACAGTAACTTTTCCACAACCGCCCCGCAAAGCTGCCCGAGCAGCAAGCACGGCAGCCCCCATCATACCGTAGCTGCCGGCAAAGATAATAGCATCGCCACTGTCAGCCTTTGACTCAAAGAGTCCTCGCTGTGGCAACAATTTACGTACGTCAGACTTTTCAATCATTCTGAACTTCCACGGAGCTCGGTCAATAGCCGCTTGGCTGAAATCGGCAGGAATGACCTTCCACTTACCCAGCAACTCGGCATTTTCTTTCATGAAAAATGCCACGCGTGGCATACCAATAGCTAATGTCAGCGTGGCATGAATAATATTACGGTTTATCAAACTTTCAGTCGAGTCGACCAACAATCCGGAGGGCACATCAATCGATATGACACGTGCCACGGTTTCGTTTATATGACGCACCACACCCTGATAACCGCCGATAAGCGCAGTAGTGCGTTCCGTTCCATACAAGCCATCAATGACAGTCACATTGTCATGCAAATCAGGCATTGCAAATTGCAGTCCTGTAACTTCAGTAAGCACTTCATCGCCACATTCTTCGACAAGACGGTCGCGAGCGTCCTTGCACATATCGCCAATACGATTCCCTCCAGTATTAAATAGGAATACCTGCGGAATGTAGCCCTGCATACACAAGTGGCGTGCAGCTGTTAACGCATACGCGCCGTTAATCTCCGGACCTGCAAAGACCACAAGTTTGTGTCCCGGAATTATCGATGTGATAATTTCCAATGCTATCGCTTCGCCGATATTTTCGACAAACTGACGTTCCGACAATCCCTGTTCGCGCAAAGAGCATCGGCGTATTTCATTTATTTCATTAGTCGAAAAGATTTTCATTACAAATCGAGTGCTACTAAATAGTTCTACAAATTTAATTATTTTCTTGAATATTATCAGATTCCATACTTATAATAAATCATAAGCTACTGCTTACCGATTCCATAAGGCGTATATCCGACATGTTGTTCTGTGTTTTCTCGCAATATGGCAGCATTTTCCGGACTTGAAAAATCTTGCTGACGATGTTTTTTATGATAAACGGTAAGTTGGTGTTTTTTTGTCAACACATATACGCCTATATTTCGCAATCGTAACTCCAAATCCGTATCCTCGCCGGTGGCAGGATTCAAATAACGCTCGTCAAAGCCATTCACAGACATTATGTCACGACGATATATTGAGAAATTACAACCCAACAGTCCCCTATCCTTATCTTTTATGAACCGACGAATAAATGGCGATGAAATACGTACACAGTTTTCAAAATCTCGCACCTTTCCCATAAGTCCTGCAAAGAAAACAGGCAACATCACACGCCTATGAAAACCCAATCCGACACATTCAGATGATATACGCGAAGTGATTTTTTCGGTCAATTGCACACGCCGTCCTGCCAATACACGTCCGGAAGTACGATAGCGCAAATGTTCTTCGACGAATTTAGGATGAGGTATGCAGTCACCATCAATAAAAATAAGGTATTCGCCTTTCGAAGCTACAATCGCCTTATTGAGTATGATATTCTTGCGCCAGCCTTTATCCTCGTGCCACACGTGAACCAAGGGATAGTCAAAGCGATTCTCAGCCTTCGATATAAAATCGCGCATCGCCGAAGAAGAACCATCGTCAGCGATAACAACTTCGAAGCCATTGACAGTCTGTTGCGCAAGGGCAGTAAGAATCATTTCAAGCCATGCAACGTCGTTATAAACGGATATAATTATCGAAGTCTTTGTCATATCTTACATCAATTCGTTTGCTGTACAAAGTTAGTGAAAGTCGAGAGCAATACGAAATAAAACAAAATTTTATTTCGTATTGCCGAGACGTATCATATCTAAGACATAGTCATCGTTAGTGAAAAAACATAATATCTCAAAAAAAAGCGAAGTGCGCCAATTATGACACACTTCGCACATCTATAATTATTTAAATCTATTTCATCAGTTGATAAAACATGTCGAAATTCCACTTGTTTGCGCAAGTTCGATAAGACTACTATAAACACAGCTTACCAAACCAAGCAACAAGATGCCGGCAACTGAAATCCACATACCTAAACGTTCGCCACACGACGAGCGGAATTTAGCTATAACGCATTCGTCTTCGCTGATAAACATTGCCTTCACTACGAGCAGATAGTAGTAGAGCGATATAATAGTGTTAATCAACGCGATAAGAACAAGCACGTAGATTGCCACGCTACCCTGTTCCAAGGCAGCCGTGAAGATGAAGAATTTCGAGAAGAAACCTGCAAACGGGGGAATACCTGCCAAAGAGAACATGGCGAGCATCATTGTCAGTGACAATCTAGGGTTTGTCTTGTAAAGACCACGATAATCATCCATCGATACGCGACCGGTTGCATTTTCGATTGCACCGATAACACCGAAAGCGGCAAGGTTAGAGAAAATATAGACAAGGATATAATACATCATCGCTGCCACGCCAAGAGCATTGTAGGCAATAATGCCAAGCATGATATAACCTGCTTGCGAAATCGAGGAGAACGCAAGGAAGCGTTTCATGTTGCGTTGGCGGATAGCGAAAAGATTACCAACAGTAATTGTTAAGATAATCAAAGCGTAGAGCATCCATTGCCACACTTCATGATAGAACGAGCCAAACACCTGTGCCAAAATCACGCAAAATGCGAAAGCTGCCGAGCCCTTGGAAATAACCGAAAGATAAGATGTGACCGAAGTTGGAGCACCTTGGTAAACATCAGCAGTCCAAAGGTGGAAGGGCACAAGCGAAAGTTTGAAACCAATACCTGAAATTACAAATGCAAGCGCAATGACGAGCATTGTTGATTGTTCGCCAAAGATAGCGATATAAATCTTATCAAAGTAGAGCGAACCTGCAATAGCATATACAAAGGATAGTCCCATCATAAATACTGCAGACGAGAATACAGCCGTAAGGATGTATTTAACTGCAGCTTCATGACTTTCGTAACGATTCTTGTCGAATGCAACCATCGCTGCCAACGGAAGCGATGCGCATTCCAAACCGATTACAAACAATAGGAAGTGGCGAGCTGAAATCATCAGATACATACCGAAAAGCGTTACAAACAAAAGTTCGTAGAACTCGCCACGACGCATTATCATGAATTCGCCATTTGCCCACTTAACCGATTGTATGAGGACAATTACAACGCCGATATTGAGAATATTCTTAATCGCTACAATTACGGGAGAAGTTTCGTACATTCCGGCAAAAGCAGTAACCTGCCCGCTCACGCCAAGACAATATTCACAGAAACCACCAACTGCCACAACAAGTAGTGCAATAGCTGAAAACACGGGGAGCGCTTTCTGTGTGCTGCGAGGCATGAACGTATCATAGAGGAACACCAACAGGAAGACGACTAACAGCGCGATTTCCTGCTTCATTGCTAAAAATTGAGAGTAATCCATATTCTTAACGTCTGATTAGTTCATACCCAGCACTGAGAAGATAGCCGGGGTGAATGTAAAGTTAATAAGATTATTAAAGAAATTGGGAAAGCAACCGATTGCTGCAACGCAAACAATGAGCGTAACAGTCGAAAGGCGTTCCCACCATGTAGCGTCAGTGAGTTGACGATGGTGTTCATCTTGAACGGGACCGAAGAGAAGTTTGCCAACCACACGAAGAATGTAGACTGCTGTAATAACGATTGAGCAGCATGCAACCAATGTGAGCACAAGTCGAAGCGAACCATGTCCGGCAAGGAAGTCTGCCATACCGGCTTGATAAGAACCGACGAAGATTGTCATTTCGGCAACGAATCCACTCAACGATGGCAAGCCCAACGATGCCATACCGGCAATAACGTAGCAAACCGACAGATAGGGCATGATTTGCATCAAACCGCCCATTTCTGTGATTTCACGAGTATGAGTACGACCATAAATCATACCGATAAGGGCGAAGAAAAGGGCTGTCATCAGACCGTGCGAGAGCATTTGCATGATTGCACCGGTCATCGCCGTTTCGTTAAGCATAAGGATGGCGAAAAGCACCAAACCGCAGTGGCTGACCGAAGAGTACGCATTGATGTATTTGAGGTCTGTCTTCACGCATGCACAGAATGCACCGTAAACAACCGAAATACCTGTCAGAATCAAGAAAATCCATGAAAGTTCGTGAGCTGCTTCGGGCATGGTGTAAATAGCGACACGGAAGCAACCGTAACCACCAAGTTTCATAAGCACACCGGCGTGAAGCATTGACACCGCTGTGGGGGCAGATGCGTGACCGTCGGGCGACCATGTATGGAAAGGAAACATCGCTCCAAGGACGCCGAAACCTACGAAGGTCATCGGGAACAAGAATGTCTGCCATCCATGAGGTATAGCGTTGTTTTCGACAATTTCGAGAAGATTCCATGTCAGATTGCCGCCTTCAGGTGCAGAGTGATAATAAATACCGATCAAACCGAGCATCAAGAATGCCGAACCGCCCATAAGCATCAGTGTCAGCTTCATGGCTGAATAATTCTTATTACCCGAACCCCATACGCCAATAAGAAGGTACATAGGGATGAGTGCTACCTCGTAGAACATGAACATGGTGAACATGTCAATCGAGATAAAGAATCCAAACACACCTGTCGAAAGCAGGATGAGCCACAAGAAAAATTCCTTGGGTTGAGCGATTGTCCAAGAGGCGAACGATCCTGCAAAGATAATTATCGATGAGAGCAGAAGCATGGCAATTGAGATGCCATCAACACCCACAGCGAGATGAATATTGAGTGGCGCAAACCATGTCCAAGAGTCGCAGAAGAGCATCGGATCATCAGCACCGGCTGCTCGCAGGGCGAGGTATTCGACCAACACATAGACTGAAAGAGCAATCAGAGCTATCGAGCCGACTACAGCCACAGCACGTATTTGCTTAATGTTGCGACAGATACCAAGTCCTGCCAACATTAACAACGGGATGACTACAAAGTAGATTAATATATTGG
>X279_Western_Grey_Kangaroo__coassemble_71_pt1 | contig 13415 bp, 10 predicted proteins | sample X279_Western_Grey_Kangaroo__metabat2_low_PE_007 | metagenome-assembled genome bin X279_Western_Grey_Kangaroo
CCGCGTGTGGCATCCGATAGCACCCGTTAAACAACATCGCCCTTTTCACAAAGGGCGACATACGGGATTTCCTTAACTTTAAATTGGGGTTTCCTAATGGTTTGTGCTTTGGGTCCGATTCCCGACCGGTCCTATTACACTACTTGCCACAAAGGTAACAACAATATTTTGGTCTACAGCTATCCCCCCCCTCGTTAAATTATATTAAAGGGAAAGGTTCCTTTTTAATTGCTTGAGAGTAAGACGTTTAATTGCACTGCGCTGCGTCAGACGCCGGAAGGCATTCCCGCTCATTGCTGCCAATGAAACTTTGTCGAGCGAAGCTATATTTTCGTCGCGTACAAACTCGGCAATCGGCGATACGGGAGGATCCACATTGTGCGTACACACACGTTGACAGGCATCACAGCCATAAGCCCACGGACCCAAATCAGTATCGGCAGGAATTTCGCCTCGGTGTTCGATGGTAAGATATGACACGCATCGACGGGCATCAAAGCCACTTTTGGCGTTCAAAGCCCCACAAGGACAGACTGTCCGACATTTGCCACAATCGCCACATTCAAGCTCGCAGGGAGAGTCGGGCTCGAAATCGAACGTAGTGATTATCTCAGCTAAAAACACGGTGCTGCCCACCGAAGGGACAATCAGTTGGCGATTGCAACCCACGAATCCGACACCGGCTCGCACAGCCCAATAACGCTCGAGAATCGGAGCGCTATCGACACACACGCGAGCCGTTGCGCCCCACTCTGTCAGTGCATCAGCCAAGGGCTGCAAACGTCGGTGCAGCACCTCGTGGTAATCACAGCCAAGGGCATAATCGGCTATAAACGGATGGTGGTAGCCGTCGGGTTGGCTATATGAAAATGCCAGTGAAACAATAGTTTTCGCGCCGTCGAGAAGCAAGCGGGGATCGAGGCGTATATCCTCATAGCGTGCCATATATGCCATATCGCCGTGACACCCGGCGGCAAGCCAACTACGGAAGTATTGCACAGTGGCATCGTCGACTTGCGCAGCACGTGCAAACCCCACAGCGCAGGCACCTGCATCGAACGCAAGTCGGCGTAAAATGTCCTTAGGGCATTGCAATGGGTTCAAATTCATAGCCCTGAGCCTGCAACCACTCGATTGCCGCCGGCAAAGCCCATCGCATATTTTCGGCTGCCTTCAGCGAATCGTGGAAAACAATAATCGAACCTGAACGTGTGTAACGCTTCACATTTTCAAGCACCTGTTCGGGAGTCTGCTTATTCGAATAGTCGCGACTGACAACATCGTACATTATAATATTGTAGTGCGCCTTTATAGCTCTTGCCTGCGCCCAACGTATCAAGCCGTGTGGCGGACGGAAAAGCACGCTGTCAATCAATTTGTCTGCCTCGATGATGTCCTTCATATAACGGCGAGTGGTAACTTTCATTCCCTGAAGGTGGTGCATAGTGTGGTTGCCGTAGCTGTGTCCACGGCGTTTGATTTCCTCGAACAATTCAGGATAGCGACGTACGTTGTCGCCAACCATGAAAAAGCTTGCCTTGATACCATAGCGGTCGAGCAAATCGAGCACCCACGGTGTCTGCGAGGGCACGGGACCATCATCGAAAGTCAAGTAGACAACCTTGCGATGACTACGTTTAATGCGCCAAACAGCCTCCGGAAACAGAAGACGGTAGAGCAACGGAGGTCGTTCAATCCACATCAGCGAACCATTTGCGACCAAGCGTCGTGATTAATACCATAGTCCGCTATAATCTGCTCGGTCATAGCCATGGGTTCTATTCCGGCTGCATCGTGGGCATCGAGTGTGGCAACTGCTGCCTCGAGTATCACACGGCTGTTGCCCGAATATTCATCGATAACATCGCGAATATCATCAGCCGAATAGCCCTCGATGTAGAGCATCTGCACGAGCAGGGTGTGGAGGTCGGCAGAGCTACGTGGCGCCCAAACTTCGATAAAATCGGAATTAAGGTCGGGATCCTGCTCGAGAACGCGCAACACAGCGATGCGGTTGAGCAATCCGATTACAACGCTCAGATTATCGACGTTGCGGAAGTCATAGCCAGGCTGCGAATAAGCATTATGCGAAAGTCCGGTGGCATAGCGTACAAACCGGGCAAAGCGTGGCAGATTGTCGTTGAGCAAGCGCTCGGCTGCTTCGAGATCGGCAGGATTATGGCTTACGATGTAGAGGTCGTAGTAGGTTTCAGCCATGTAAGTCACCAAGTCGCTATCGAGCAACGACGCTGCTGCAGGGAGTTTGTCTTCCATAGTGTGAAGCAGGATACGAGCCATGTCGTAGCGCGTTTCGGGCACGGGTGTGCCACTTGCCAAGGCATGGTCCTTAGCGCATTGCGATGCCGGCTCTGCGCCGGAATTCATCAGCGAGCGAATCACATCAAGCATCGACGAGCGAGTCGACGCAACCATGCGTCGCACAGTTTCGTCGAGATAAAGACTTTCGGGGTTCTCACAGTCAAGACCTCCCCAACGGAACTTACCCACGATATTTTCGTATGCTTTTTCAACCAAAGGCGACACGCTCGAGTCGAAGAAGGGTGTCACTTCAGAAGCCATACCGGTCATATACATATAGGGCGATAGGTCGAGATAATAACTTGTCGGCACAGTCGAAGCGAAGTATACAGGTCGGTTGAAGCCGTTTTTGACCGAATTAGCAATAATATCGAGCGAAATGATGTTTCCAAGATTAAGCCCACCCTTTGCGTTGCGTTCAGCATAGGAGTTGATATTTGTCTTAACATCCGAAATATATGGTATGATGTATTTCGAATCGATGGCATTTGCTGCATCGATGCCATAGTGGGCAAACACGGCAGCTGTGTCGACGGGCATAACTATGTTGGGCGAGGTCATCACAGGTTGCTGATAGATGGCAGGGCTGGCATAAAGTTCACGAAGCGACACTTCGGCATTGACGGGCGCTGGATTCTTCGGCACAACGAATGCGTAGGACATACGGTCGCCGGCATAGTCGGCAGGGGTGGCATATATTTCGATTGGCTTGCCGTCGTACGACTGTATGAGCTGTTGGTTAGCATACCAGTCGGTAGTCAGATACATAAGGTTTATAACGCGCACATCGGTGCGATAGCCTTCCACCTCCTGAGCATACCACAAGGGGAATGTGTCGTTGTCGCCATTACAGAAGATTACAGCATCCTTGTCGACCGATGACAGGTAGTTCATGCCAAAGTCGCGAGCGACGTAGCGGCCCGAGCGGTCATGGTCGTCCCAAGTCTGCGACACCATTTGCAAGGGCACGGCAAGTCCAATCAAAACGGCAACAGCTGCAGCAACGATACCTTCGGGACGACGTTCGAGAGTGCCTTCTGAGGTTTTGCGGATTTTGGCAAAGAATGAACGCAGCATCATGCCTATGGCAGGCACTCCGATGCCAATCCAAATGGCAAAGGCATAGAACGAACCGGCAAAAGCATAGTCACGCTCACGAGGCTGCCCGGGCGTTTGGTTAAGATATAGCACAATGGCTATACCGGTCATGAAGAACAGGAAGCATACCACCCAAAACTGCTCGATGCCACGCTGCGGTGCATCGCGTTTGATATACAGGGCTTGCCATAGCAGACCGATTATGCCAAGAAGCAAAGGAAGCATATAGAATACGTTGTGACCCTTATTGCCCTTGCCAAACTCATCGGGAAGCAAAGATTGGTCGCCCAATCGCATATTGTCGATGAAGGAGATTCCCGAAATCCAATTACCCAAATGTGGCTCGCCATTGCCGGCTATGTCATTTTGGCGTCCTGCAAAGTTCCACATGAAGTAACGCCAGTACATGTGCGAGAATTGATAGTTGAAGAAGTAGCGCAAGTTGTCGATAACGCCCGGCTTCCACACATGAGCATAGTCAAGTTCCTTACCCGAATGGTCGATGATAGTGGCAATACGTTCCTGCGATGTAAGGTAAGGCGCGACTTCGTAGAGCGGCACAAAACCCTGCTCTGCCCAGCGACGACGCACGTCTAAGGGAATGGCATTGATGTCGGGTGTGGAATACTGCGACCATCCCTTATAACCGTCGACATGCGCAGCATTGGTACTAAAAATGCGCGAAAGCCACATTTTCAAATCGGGAATGTCACTATAGTTAGGATTTGAGAGCGTTTCGACATACTTGTCGGGCTGAGAGGGTGAGGTTTTGACAACCTTGATATGTGTCATCTTCGGATCGCTGTAGGGCATGCCGTTTTCGTCACGCAGCACGCCGTCATGGATTTTCGTGGCAGGACGACCATATTCATCCATCTGTACGTAGTAAACGCCTGAACCTTCGGGATATTCCTGTATAATCATCTCTTCGGCAAAGACCGGACCACGCAAAAGGGGTGTTTGTCCATATTGTTCGCGGTTGAGATATGAGCCCAGCGAGAAAACGTTGTCGGGGGCATTTTGATTCATCGGAGTGTTGGCATGCGAACGAATCAGCAAAAGTGCATACGACGAATAGCCAACGAAAATCAAAAATACGCTAAGCGTAATAACGTTGAAAATGCGGACAGGTACTCGCGGACAGAAACCGAACAAATACACTGCCAAGCCCGTAATCAACAGCAGCGCCACCCACCATTCGCCAATGAAGGGCATCCCCGAAAGCACTATGCTTATGAAGAAGCCCCACTTGATTGCAGTCGGACTGCTTTGGCGATAAAGCGAGTAGATAGCCCATACGAACACGGCAACAAGCAAGCAAGCGTATGCAAGCACTCCCGAATTGTACGGCATTCCAAAACTGTTGACAAACAGCAATTCAAACCATTGCGCCACCTTCACAAAGCCCGGAACAAGTCCGAACAAAATCAAGGCTACAATCACAAACGATACGCACAGCGCCAATAAAGAACCTTTGGCATTGACATTCTTGAAACGCTTGTAATAGAACACCAACACAATGGCGGGGATACAAAGCAGATTGAGCAAGTGGACAGCAATCGACACACCGATGATATAGGCTATAAGTATCAAGTATCTGTCGCTATGCGTTTGGTCGGCACGGTTTTCCCATTTGAGAATCAACCAAAACACCAAAGCGGTGCAGAACGACGAAAACGCATATACTTCGCCCTCGACAGCCGAGAACCAAAACGTGTCACTCCACGTATATGCCAAAGCGCCACAAATCCCGCCGCCAAATATCAAAGCCATCTGCCACGGGCTGATCGTATCAGCCTCGTCACGCACAACGAGACGTCGCACCAGATGGGTTATAGTCCAAAACAGCAACAATATTGTCGCCGCACTGAGCAGTGCCGACATGGTGTTGACAGCAATGGCAGCATTTGCCATTTCGCCACCGAAAAGCGTCACGAAAAACCGCGCCGCAAGCATGAATATCGGATTGCCCGGCGGGTGACCCACCTCAAGTTTTGCGCCTTGCGCTATAAACTCGGGGCAATCCCAAAAGCTTGCCGTCGGTTCCAGCGTCAGCATATAAGTCAGCGCTGCAACCACAAAACACGCCCATCCGAGCACATCGTTGATTATATTATACTTTTTCATTTACGAAAATATTTTTTCAAATTAACTCACAAAGTTAGTGATTATAACCCACATCGCCACAAGGTTTAACGAAGATTAATAGGAATAGCTTTATGGCTTGTGCAATCGTAAATTATTAGTATCATTGCATTCGGTAGGGGGTTCACCCTATCAGACATATTTTTATAAAGCGTTTTGCTTTATCCTTGAATTGAAAATCACCAATTTTTTACGCATAGGGTATCGCAGTCGTAAAACGCTCATGCTTGCCATATCCTTCCCCGCCGACCGGGACGATATACCAAGGCAGGCGTGGGATCGGGCTGTTTATATGCGTAGGGCGTTTGGCGATGCCTCAATTCAGTAAGCAAAATCTATCCTGCGCCTTTTTTTTGCACATCGGACAACTAATCAAACACAAATTAAAAGAAGACGGTCGCAGCGTTTCATGGTTTGCAACTAAAATCTGTTGCACTCGCACCCATGCCTACAAATTTTCAATAAAAGTAACATCGATGTCGAGCTGCTTCGTCGCATCTCCATTATCCTGAACTACGACTTTTTTAAGGATCTTTCAAACGAATTGAATTCCTCGGAAGACACAAATGTATCGAATTAGATAACACTTGCGTATCATAATGGGACACAGGTATTTAATTAACTGCACATCTATTATATTTACCTTTGCGTAAATTTTTCAATTAATTAACTAAACTGTAAAATTTATGAAAGAAAAGATTAAGCACCTAATGATGTTACTCATGGTTATGACCTTGAGTTTTGGTATGACAAGTTGTAGCGATGATGACGATGATGACGATGATGACCCCAGCACAAGTTCTTCAATTATCGGCAAATGGATTGAAAACAGCAGTGATGATGAAGAAACCTTGCTGGTAGAGTTTATCCCAGGTGGCGTAGGCAATGTTACGCTTGAAAGTGAAAGTGAAACTTTTACACAACGTTTTGAATATCAATATCAAGCAGATGTTCGACATCTGGTAATTATTGGCTCATTCCTCGAAGATTCATATACAGTTGTTATCGTGTCATCAACCCTACGACTTGTTGACTCAGACGGTTCCTACTACGAATTTCAGCGTATATAATTACATTACACAATACACTACAAATAAGCCGGGAACAAAAACTCTCGGCTTATTTTATTGCCGATTCTCTCCAAAAATCGTACCTTTGCGGAAAAATACTACATTTAGGCAATATTTTTTTGACAATGGATTGGATTACAGACCTTTTACTTCCGGGCAGCACATCGATAGCATCGTCCATCGTGCTCTATTCGTTTGTGATTGCAGCCGGTATATACATCGGTAAAGTACGCATCGCCGGTGTTCCATTAGGCGTGACATTCGTTCTTTTCGTGGGCATCCTCATGGGACATTTCGGCTACGCAGTTGACGGCAATGTATTGAAATTCTTGCGCGAATTTGGGCTAATTTTGTTCATTTTCGCAATTGGCATGCAGGTCGGTCCGGGCTTCTTTGCCTCATTCAAGCAGGGCGGCATAAAACTCAACCTTTTGGCAATGCTCGCCATCGGTCTTAATGTCGTAATCGTACTGCTCATCTACTTCTTTGGCAACGTTACGGACATCAACGCCTTGGTGGGCGTGATGAGTGGCGCTGTAACCAATACTCCCGGTTTGGCAGCAGCTCAGCAAGCTGTAGCGCCCGAACAAGCCAACCTCATGGCTCAGGGCTACGCAGCAGCATATCCCCTCGGTGTGGTTGGTATCATCATGTCGATGGTGATTATCAAAGCTGTGTTCCGCGTATCGCTCGACAAGGAAACTAAAGAAGTAGAAGCCGAACAAGAAAATTCGCAACTCAAGCCTCACCTCATCTCGATCAAGGTATCAAACCCATTGGTCGACGGGCGAACAATCCTGCTGCTTCACGACGTAATTCAATGTAATTTCGTAGTGTCGCGCTTGATGACCCGCGAGGGAAAAATGGTAATACCTAAATCATCGACTGAAATATTTGTTGGCGACATCCTGCTGATTGTATGCTCGAGCCAAGATGCCGAACGCTTCCACGCTGTGCTTGGTCCGGACGTAGAAATGGACTGGCAGTCTACCCCAACCCCCGTATTCTCGCGTCGAATTGTCGTTACGAAGAGCAAATATAATGGTGTAGCTCTCGGCTCGCTACGCCTGCATAATGGTTACAAACTGAACGCCACTCGCGTGAATCGTGCCGGAGTAGACCTGCTTGCCACTCCCAGCCTTCGTCTGCAAATGGGCGACCGCATCACCGTTGTAGGCAACCTCGAAGACATCGACCGCCTCGCCGAAAAGCTTGGAAACTCGATGAAACGACTCAATCAGCCCAACCTTATTACGATATTTGTAGGCATTATCTTCGGTCTTATCCTCGGCTCAATCGACCTCGGCTTCGGCATGAAACTTGGTTTGGCAGGCGGACCGTTAGTAGTAGCCATTTTGCTGAGCCGTTTCGGCTATAAATTCAAACTTATCACATACACATCCTCATCGGCATCGTTGCTACTGCGCGAATTAGGTATATGCCTGTTCCTGGCATCAGTCGGAATCTCTGCCGGCAAAGACTTTGCAGCAACTGTATTCAACACCACCGGTATGTGGTGGGTGTTCTGGGGCTTGGTTATAACCATGGTGCCACTTCTTATAGTAGGCTCGATAGCTCGTGGCAGAGAACGTCTCAACTTCCTTACAGTTATGGGGTTGTGCTCGGGTAGCTACACCAATCCCCCGGGACTTGCCTACGCCAGCAACTCAACCGGCAACGACTCTCCTGCCGTGGCATACTCTACTGTCTACCCGCTGACCATGTTCTTGCGCGTAGTGGCTGCACAAGCGCTGATACTGGCTTTGACGTAAATCGTCGACACACGATTTTTATCCTACCGAATTTCAGAGACTTACCCCCCCATTTTAATGATTAATATTATTTAACAAATGGGGGGGGTAATTTGCTAAAATCTTTAATTTTGTGGCAAAATTATCATGTAAGCGTAAGCGCCTAACTTATATTTACGGGAAAAACCAATCATCTAACAGCTGAAATTCAACCTCTTTGAGGCAGAGAGGATAAAATTCGTTTTTATGAAACATGTTTTTTAAGCTTGGCGATGATTTTCATTGCTATGTCTGCATTCGGACAGAAGAAAGTACTCGTTGTCGATGACTTTACCTATGCAAGCAACGTTGGTCAAAACTACACCTTGACCCTTCGTAACAACGTCATCGAAGGTATTACAGCAACCCAAAAACTTCAAGTAGTAGACATCACTACCGACCAAGCACTGATGAGCGAAGTTGGCCGTCGTCAAAGCGAATCCGCTATGAGTGCCGACAACGCTAAACTCGAAGCTGTGAAAACTCTCGGTGCTGATTTCATTCTCCAAGGTCACCTCACTTCTATCACAACCACTCGCAAAGTGGCAAGCAACGGCAACGTTAGCTACACAAGCAAAGCTATGTTCCAACTCAAGGTTATCAATGTTGCTGATGGAACCATCCGTTTGACCAAAAACTACGATGTTCAATCTTCATTCCTAAGCACACACACTACTGAAGGCGACGCTATTGGCGAATCCTTGAAATTTGCATCCGGCAAGATGGAAGATATGGTTGACGAAGCATTCCCCATCGAAGGTAAAATCATTGAAATCGCTGAAAGCAAGGACAATAAAGCCAAGAAAGTATACGTAAATATTGGTAGCGATGCAGGTCTTAGCAAAGGTCAAAAGTTCGACGTCTACGTTGACCGCACAGTTGCCGGACGCGTTGCAAGCAAAAAAATCGGTGAACTTAAGGCTGAAGCCGTAGAAGCCGGCGACCTCACCTTCTGCAAAGTGACTAAAGGCGATGAAGACATCTACAAATACGTAAACGAAGGTGCTAACGTAACAGTTAAGACCAAGGTAGATACCAGTTTATTCTAAAAACATAGGAATCCAATTATACACAACACACCTACCGCAGATTTTATGCGGTAGGTATGTTTTCTAATCAATATGTTGGCTGCAGGGATACGACCCTGACAAATGCAACAAAGCAATCGGCTTAACCTTATCTACAATATGAAAAAAATATTTTCATTTATAACATTGATTCTGCTGGCAGCTAACTTCGTCCATGCAGAAGATTTCCTGCACGACGTGGTATTGTTGTCAGGGAACGATAAAGTCATTAAAGTTACCTCTGTCGGGAAGTCGCCCCAGAAAAAACTCGCTACTGCCAACGCCATAAAATCAGCCATCGACACATACATTTTCTACGGCATAGAAGGGCTTAAAGGGAACGAAACAGGCTGTGCTGCTGAAGATGCACACAGCTCAAATCCCGACTATTTCGTGCGTCTTTACGAAGAAGACCGCTACAAAACTTTTGTAAAAAGTTTTGTAGAACTCGACAAACCCAAAAAGGACGGTTTGGGCAATTTTCACGTGCGTGTGGAAATCGAAATTTATCGTCTATCACTCGACAGAGACCTTGAACGCAACAACATCCTACCGCCGCCACCGCCCGCTCCTACCGACCCGCGGATTTCAATAATGGTCGTACCCTACCGCAGTGAAGGCAAAACCTTCTCTGATATTCTCAACAGCGACTATGACCTGCGTGCAGCCGTAGCTAAGGTGCAGGATGAATTTCGAACAAAAAACATCGAAACAGTCGATTTTGAAGCGCGTTACAATGCTGCCTTACGCCGAAATCAATATGAGTCAGAAAGCGCATATTCGTTCGATGCAGAGCTATTAAGGACTTGTGGAACCGATGTATACGTTACCGTCGATGTCGACAAACGCTACAACGCCTCCGGACTTAGCCTCGGGCTGTCACTTAAAGCCTACGAGACAGCAACTGGTCGTGTTCTCGCTTCGGTAGTGCAATCATCGGGCGTCTATCGCACCAACGACTTTGACAAACTCTGCATCTTCACCATCCAACAACTCTCCGACAAATTCCTTAAAGACGTACACGAAAGCCTCACAAGTGGCGGTGGAAGCGATGGCTCTTCACCTCGAAAGTTAGTCACAATCAGCATTTCAATCGATGGTGCGTCGTACATGACATTAGGTGACGTCATTGGCGATGCAGGATTCGACATTTCCGACTATCTGCGTGCATGGGTAAAGAAAAATTCCGAAGGCGGCGTATACCATCTGCAAGGCAAAACAGATGTACTGATGGTATTCGACAGTGTTGACATACCACAATATGACGAAACAGGCATACGCCAAGACGCATCAGACTATGCAGCAAGCCTGACGCGCTATCTGCGTAAACTCGGATTGAACGCCTCCAACCGCATCGACGGTCAAACAATCTACATTACATTATCCGACTAATTCCCGACTATATGAAACGTATTTCGGTCGTAATTATAGCAATACTCACAATTTGTGCAGTCCGAGCTGCCACGCCCGACTGGGTAAAGGCAAAACCGTCGAGTTTGATTTACTATACCGGCGTAGCATCGGCGCCTGTGTCCGACCCCGACCACAAGGAAACAGCCAAACGTTTGGCTCTATCGGACATTGCGTCAGAAATCAGCGTAGAAATTGAGAGCAATTCGCTGATGTTGCGCGAAGAAACAAATTCGCAATTCAACGAATCTTTCCGCCAAGACATCAAAACTCGTGCCGAAGCCGAACTCGAAGGCTATGAGTTTGTCGACAGCTATAATGATGGTCAACGCTATTGGGTCTACTACCAACTCGACCAACAATTCTATGCCGAACTCGTAGCACAACGCAAAATCGAAGCAACTGCCAAAGGGCTTGACTTCCTGACCAAAGGTAAACAAGCCATGCAGCAAGGTTTCGCAGCAAACACAATAGACCTCTACGCCGAAGGGCTTAAGGCTGTGTCATCGTATGTCAATCAACGCTTGATGACAAACATCGACAATCGAGAAATTGACGTCGTTACGGAATTATATCTATCCTTAAGCTCAGCACTCGACCATTTCACGATTTCAGCCATGCCGGAAATCATTCAAGTCACTTCATTTAATGGCGAAGTCCATACAATCGACGTACTTGCCATGCTGAATGGTATTTCGGCTCAGGGTATTAAAATCAATGCAAATTTCACTTCAGGAGATGGCACATTTGGTTCAATCCCCGCAACTGACCAATCGGGACATAGTGTGATAAAAGTGCTACGAATAAGCTCAAAATCTACTCAACAAGAAATCACCATCAGTCCGGCATTCGATTTTTCGGCACTTGAAAGCGATAAACTTTTGGCACCGTTTGCGTCAAAATTACATGCCAAAATCCCAAGTGCAAACGTTCGTTTAGAAATATCTGCCAACGACGTATTGAAAGCATATATCGATAGCTATGGTTCACTCGGGATGAGTTTTCACAATGGGCTGAATACTATCCTCAATCAACAATATTTCGATGTCGTTGAATCGGAAGAGGATGCCGACGTCAAGATTCTCATCAAATCTTCGCTGCGCAAAGGTGGCACAATCAGAGGCGAAGCGTATAATATGACTGAAGCATTCGCCAACGCAACAATAACCATAACGGATCTATCAAATAATCGCATACTCACCACACTAAACATCAGCGATTTCAGAATCCTATCTCCTGAAAATGACTCACAAGCCCAGCTCTACGCAAAAGCAGCAAGAGAAGCCATTAAACGCCTCAAACCCATAATGGCTAATAAATTCAAAGAGCTGAATATCAGCAAAAAGTAACTACCAACAGAAGAAACTGAATACGACTACGAAAGCAGCACTCCTAACATAGACAATATCTAAAACGAATATTATCAACAATCTAAATTCTCATAATTATGAAAATCGTTAAATTATGCCTTATTGCTACATCAGCAATGGCAATCGTTGCAAGCTGTGGTTCAACCAAGCAACAAATGACAAATGCCGGTGAGGTTGAAATCGAACAACTCTGCCACTATACTACCGACGACAACTTCTTCTATGCAAACGGTGTAGCTGAAAGTTCTGATATGCAAATGGCTAAGGATAAAGCTATCAACTCAGCACGTGCCGAAATCGCAGCTTCATTGAAAATTTCCGTTGAAAACTTCGTTAAGCGCTATCGTCGCGACGTAAACGACCAACTCGAACAGAAAACCGAAGATCGTCTACAAACAATCACAAAAGAGAAACTTAACAGCTCGAATGTAGTATGCGACCGTCTGACACGCACCGAAACTGGTAAGTATCGTGCTTACGTTTCTGTTGGACTTGGCAAAGCAGCCATCAAAGAGGCTTGGGAACAAACCCTCAAAGAAGTCAAAGAAAACAAGTTAGATTTTAACCAGCAAGAATTTGACAAGATTGCCGATGCAGCTATTGCTGAAGCGAGCGAATAATCGCCAATAAAACCTATCACAATAACATGAAAAGGTCTTAAACTCACTCGGAGTTTAAGACCTTTTCATAGGCTATGGGTGGGTTAAAGATATTCTTTGATTTTTGCTTCGAGTTGCGAAGCTCGATGTACGCCTACACCACGCCATTGCATTTCGCCGTTTTTGAACAGCATCAATGTCGGCACACTGCGTACACCATAGCCTTCTGCCAAAGCAGTGTTCAAATCTATATCTACTTTAAGCACATTAATCTTGTCGCCGAAAGATGCCTTAACGTCATCAATGAATGGCGCTTGCAAGCGACATGGACCGCACCACGACGCGAAGAAATCGACCAACGTTGGTTTCGATTCGCTTATTTTATTCTTAAACTCTTTCATATTATTACAGATTAAAATTCAACAAGTAAACAATCTGTAAGCCCGAAATGTTCAACCAGCGATACGCATTCGGCAGCATGTTATATACGGCAAACGAGCCATGTCCGACACTTCGCGTGGCGTGCATAGCTCGTTCGATTTATCGT
>X279_Western_Grey_Kangaroo__coassemble_95_pt1 | contig 11481 bp, 11 predicted proteins | sample X279_Western_Grey_Kangaroo__metabat2_low_PE_007 | metagenome-assembled genome bin X279_Western_Grey_Kangaroo
TAATAAAAATCAATTGATTGGCAAGTTTAATATCTTAAATATCAACATTCAATATCCATCTTCAGACTCAATATATTTTACAAGTGATTCCACCTGCATAGGAACCATTTGCGACTACGGCTATTTCGATACATCCTACTATGGAATAGCAATCTTCAAAATAGAAAAATTCTATACCGGCAATTATCTACCTTTCAAAGATATAATCACTTTTACTCCTGATGCGAGCAATGATGTAAAGCTTACCTGTATAGATATCATGAACCCCTTCGAACCCGAGTTAGAAGAAACCATCATAAGCAACTTAACATCCATCAGTAGTAATTTTAAAACAGCTGAATACGTATTGAACAATATGACATATATCAATCATAATTGGAAAGATGAACTGTATATTCGCACATACTGCAAAGATTCACTAATCATCGAGAATGGAAAAGATGTAGGAATTTTAATGTTGAAAGATAATAAAGTGAAGAAACTACCTAAGCTAAACAATAAAAAACTCATAGGGCATTGGACTTCAACAATACCCTATGGACGAGGAGGCAATTACTACATTGACTTAGTTCTTGAAAACGACAGCATATTTTTTTGTTATGGCGACAAAACGTTTGGTACTATCGATGATGTCGATGTTCAACTCAATGTATGGAGTAAAAATATTGGCATGTATAAAATAAAATCCGACACTCTAATTACAAACTTTGACCCAGCAAAGAGAGAAAACGACTATGAACTAAAATTTCCAGATGATATTGATGAAGTAACAAAAAATAAAATAAAAGGGCAAATCTTTGCTAATAGATCTCCAGAGGAGCACATAGCTCTATTTGTTAACTATATCACAAATAAAATTCCTCTGAACTCGCCTTTGCGCATTCATGAACTTGACGAAAAAGGCGAAATCAAAGCTTTCATACTTAACAACAATATATTTTACCGCGACCAAGCTGAAGAATAATAGATATAATTTTATGTAATTATTTGCATTTTACATTTTTGTTTTACTAACTTCGCGATGTGAAAGAATTCGAGCCATGTGCTCACTATTATATGAATATTTAAATTGTAACTAACTATATGATTTTCAAATTCCGAATCGTTTCCGACGGCGTCGAAAACTTTAAGCGCGAGATTCAAATTGATGCCCAAGCCACGTTCTTCGATTTGAAAAATGTAATCTGCGATTCTGTCGGCTACGACAAAACTCAAATGGATTCGTTCTTCATTTGTGATGACGGATGGGAAAAGCGCAAGGAAATTACCTATGAAGACATGGGCTTCGACTCAGAACAAGAAGTATGGCTGATGGACGATGCTGTGCTCGAGGATTTTATCGACGATGAGGGGCAACGCCTGCTCTACGTATTCGATTATCTGACTGGCCGTGCCATGTTCATGGAAATGACTGAAATCATTACCGGCAAAACGTTGAAAGACCCTGTATGCAGTCTTTCCTTGGGTCAAGCGCCTCCACAAACCATCGATATGGACGAATTTGACAAACAAGTCGACGCCAAGGTTGCAAAAAACAAAGAAAAAGATGCCGACGACCTCGACGAAGAGTTCTATGGCACCGAAGAGTTTAACCCTGACGAGTTCGAAGCTGCCGGCTACGACGAATTAGAGTATTAAAATTGTTAGCACTTACCAAAGCCTTAAAACGTGAAGTGGCAGCCCTTGCGACAGTCAAGGGTCGTAGGCATTCGTCGGCATTCATGGCTGAAGGTACAAAGTGTGTGCTTGACACGATTGAAGCATTCTCGCTGCTTCACCTTTTTGCCACTGAAACATGGCTTACCGAGCACCCGCTACCGGATGCATACCGAGAAAAGACTATCTGCGTAGGACGTGGCGAGCTTGGCGAAATGTCGTCAATGACGCTTACCCCCGACGTAATAGCTATTTACGCCTTGCCTGAAACGTCGCCGTTTGATACTAAAAGTCTCAAAGATAAACTTGTTATAGCCCTTGACCGCATCCAAGACCCCGGTAACCTTGGCACAATCATACGCACTGCCGATTGGATGGGCATAACCATCATATTGGCATCGACCGAAACAGTCGACTGTTTCAACCCTAAAACAATACAAGCCACAATGGGCGCAATTTCGCGCGTAAAAGTAGTCTACGGCAATCTGCCCGAAATGCTGTCAGAGCTAAACGACATGCCGATTTACGGCACTTTTCTCGACGGCGAAAACATCTACACAGACCCCTTATCCGAGTCGGGAGTAATAGTAATGGGAAACGAAGGCAGCGGAATATCCGATGAGGTGGCTCGCCACGTCAATCATCGGTTGCTGATTCCATCGCACCCCATCGGTCGTCCTACATCAGAATCGCTTAACGTAGCCACAGCTACCGCAATCACCCTCTCTCAATTCATCGCTCGAAGCTATGGCAAAAACTAAGTATAAATCCGCATGGTTTTGCAACGAATGTGGGGCTGAATCGCCGAAATGGGCAGGACGCTGTCCGGCATGTGGTGCATGGAACACCATGGTCGAGGAACGCATTTCGACATCACCGTCGCGCACACCATCGCCCGTCGCAGGCAGTTTTAAGTCCGTAGCCCTACCTCTTAACGCCATTTCTACAGTCGACACGCCTCGCATAAAGTTACCTTCGGGTGAACTCAATCGTGTGCTCGGTGGCGGACTTGTGCCGGGCGCCATGGTGCTCATCGGTGGTGAACCGGGCGTAGGTAAATCCACACTCGTACTACAGAATCTCCTGTCAATTCGTTCTAAAACAATCTTATACGCTTCGGGCGAAGAAAGTGCATCGCAACTAAAACTTCGCGCCGATCGCCTTGGGCGTGGCAGCGACAACCTGTATATCGTCTGCGAAACATCGCTCGAAAGCATCTTTACGCATATCGAAAATATCAAGCCGGGGATTGTAGTAATCGATTCCATTCAGACCATTGCGTCTGATACACTCGATTCGTCCGCCGGTAGCGTCAGCCAAGTGCGAGAATGCGCCGCACAGCTGTTGAAATATGCCAAAGAGTCAGACGTCCCCGTATTGCTCATCGGACATATCACCAAAGAAGGCTCGATTGCCGGTCCGAAAGTGCTTGAACACATCGTCGATGCCGTGCTTCAATTCGAAGGCGATAGACAATACATGTTCCGCATTCTGCGAGCCATCAAAAATCGTTTCGGCAATACATCCGAACTCGGCATTTACGAAATGGGGCAAAAAGGGCTTCGTGAAGTCAGCAACCCTTCGGAAATGCTGCTCAATACATCCGACCGCGACCTATCTGGCGTAGCGATAGGCGTGACAGTCGACGGCGCACGACCATTCCTCATCGAAGTACAATCGTTGGTCAGCACAGCAGCATACGGCACGCCACAACGGTCCGTCACCGGGTTCGATTCCAAGCGCATGAACATGCTGCTTGCCGTATTGGAAAAGCGCGTAGGTTTCAAACTCGCTGCCAAAGATGTATTCCTTAACATAGCAGGCGGGCTAAAGGTTAATGACCCCGCCCTCGACTTGCCCGTTACCTGTGCCATACTTTCGAGCAACTTCGACTCGTCGGTTGGGTCTGACATCTGCATGGCGGGCGAAATAGGGCTTTCAGGCGAAATTCGTCCCGTAGCACGCATCGAACAGCGCATATCAGAAGCCGAAAAACTCGGAATGCAACGTATCATCATCCCAGCAGGCAACCTCAAAGGCATCGACGCCTCGCGCTTCAACATCAACATAATCGAAGTATCGCGCGTCGACGAAGCTTTCCGACTACTATTCAGCTAAAAGGTCTAACATTTTTTAGTTTTCTGATATAAATTCATACACACATGTTGTACATACAATATACAATATACATTTTATATCTTTGCATAAAATATACATGATTATCTCCACATTGATTGTTAGAAAAAACGCAAAAACGTGGAATCGAAAATGCACGAAAAGGCAAAACAACGTCATACTCAATCGATGAAATTCATGATTTATTAGGGGTATGACATAACACAATCGAATTTACCGAAGAAGCTCAAAAGCAACTTATAGAATGGGAACGATACGAGCAGAAAAAAATTTAAAGAAAATCGTTTCGCTGCTTAAAGGACTCTCGGAATATCCAAAGAATGGGACCGGAAAAGTTGAGGCTCTCAGGGGTAATTTATCCGGATTATGGAGTAGACAAATTAACAAAAAGGACAGACTAATTTACTCCATTCACGACGATGTTGTAAAGATTATTGTAATCTCAATGAGAAGCCACTATGGAGATAGATGATTAAGGTAATGATAAATTCACCTCAATTTACAGCAATAAGGCTTATTTCGAATACAAGTGTTGAGCCACCGGGAATGCCGGGTTGGTTGAAGCGACCATAGCCTTGCTCGGCAGGGATGTAAACTTCCCACTTATCTCCGACATGCATTTGCGTCATTGCAATAATCCATCCGGGGATGAGTTCACGCAGACGAAAAGCCGGCGCAGGTCCTCCAAAACTGGAATCGAAAACCTTGCCATTAATCGTCTTTCCGACATAGTGAACTGTCACCACGCTCGAGCGATTGGGCTGTGCTGCCCGTTTATCGCCATTTTTGATGATCTTGTAACACACTCCCTTATTAAGCATATTAACGTCAGATTCCTGAGCCTTATCGGCAAGCCACTGACGATTTTTTAATATATAATCTTGTTTAGCCATATTTTAGCACTTTGTGATGATTCAGTCGTAACTATTCCTTTTTCGGATACTTAGCCGACTTCATAATTAATCGAAGCGAAGTTGAGAAGCCCCAATAGTTCCAAATCCAGTTAAGAAAAACGACAACCTTGTTGCGCATGCCCAAAAGTGTCATCAAGTGAACTGCAAGCCAAGCTACCCATGCAAACCATCCGCCAAAGTGGAGTCTACCCATATCGACGACGGCACGATTGCGACCAATTGTTGCCATCGAGCCTTTATCATTATAGCTGAACGGGCGACGACGATTGGGATTATCCAGATTGTATGCCAATGTGCATCCTTGCTGCAGCGCCGGTTGTGCCAATTGCGGACAACCGTTGGGAAAGCGATCATCGCAATGTTTGGCAATGTCGCCAATGGCATAAACGTCAGTCAATCCTTCAACAAGATTATACCGGTCAACGATGAAACGGCCATCGCGCCCTTGCGCAACATCTGTTCCCTCAAGCTTGATTGGCGAGCCTAAAACGCCGGCAGTCCAAATAACTGTTTCGGCACGTAGTTCCTCGCCATCAGCAAAGCGCAACACATGCCCGTCGTAAGACTTCATCACTTTATTCAAGTGGACATTAACCATCAACGAATTGCTCAAATCCTCAAGAGCATCAGCCGACGACTTTTCAGACATTGTACGCAATAGTCTGTCAGTACCTTCGTAAAGTTCGACATGCAATTCTTCCGGCTTCAATCGTGGATATTCTCGCTTGATTACATAACGTTTCATTTCGCCAAGTGCGCCGGCAATTTCCACACCTGTAGGACCGCCACCCACTACTGCAAAAGTTAGCAAAGCCCTGCGACGTTCAGGATCATTGCAAAGTGCCGCTTTTTCCAAATTTTCGAGAATCGCATTGCGACACTTTATCGCTTCGGGCACACTCTTAAGAGTATAAACATGTTCATCGAGTCCTTCAATACCGAAGAAATTATTCGTAGTACCTGCAGCGATAACCAGTACGTCATAGGGCACCTCTGCATATTGTGTATAAACAATTTTACTCCGCACATCAATCTTCGACACATCTCCCATGTCGTAATAATAGTCCTTCGCCTTGTGTCGACGCATTTCGCGTCGCAATGGGAAGGAAATATCCGAAGGTTCCAACGATGATGATGCCACTTGATAGAACAGCGGTGCAAAACTATGATAATTATTCTTGTCGATAAGTGTCACATTCCAACGACTCTTATCTACATTTTTCATAACCTGCAAACCACCGAAGCCTCCTCCGATAATAACCAACCTTTTCTTACCTTTTTCCTTTGACATAGATATATTTACTTACAATGCTAATATATAACAATTGGAATCTGTTAAAAGTTTCATCAATCCTACACATCAGTTAACATTTCAGCCCGATGTAGTTAAGATAGATTAATTTCCTTGTATTGTATTAAACTATTCAATTATGTATTCGTCTTTAGTATAGAATCAATCCAAAAACAATTAAGAACATGAAAACAAAAATCATCATTGCAGCTGTAACATTTGCCGCACTATTTAGTCTTTCAGCATCGGCACAATGTCCCAAAAAAGATTGTGACAAATGCCCCAAACAGGAACAAATGTGTTCTGCCAAAGACAGCTGCATGCGTCCTGAAATGCGCAGAGGACATCAACAAATGCTTCCCAATGCTTTTGAAGGCATCGAACTTACCGAACAACAAAAAGCCTCGCTAAAAGCCCTTCGCACGCAAGAAAAAGGCAAACGCGACGGACGCAAAGAATACCTCGGCAAAGTTAAGGAAATTCTTACACCTGAACAATATGTAACTTTCCTTGAAAACATCGCAACATCTCGTCCTATGGGACGTCCCGGCGGTCGATGACTCCGTGGACACCACAACGGTCCCACTCAAAGATAAAGTTCTTTAATTCCCCTCTCTACTTCATATTGACGGCAGGTCTATCAAGCCTGCCGTTTCTTTGTCTTTAGTCGTCACAATAATGGCGCAACACTCGTCGGTAAGAATTAAAAATCTTACTCTTGCTGATAAACCCATAATAATGACCTTTCTCATCAACCACAGGTAAGTTCCACGCACCTGTTTTATCAAATTTGTGCATAACAGAGTCCATGTGTTCTCCGATTATAATCTTTGCCGGTGGCATTGTCATAAACGACGCAACATTCATCTTTTTATAAAGGTCCGGACGGAACATAATATTACGAATATCATCAAGTTGCACGACGCCTTGAAGTTGCCCGTTGGCATTTAGTACGGGGAACAGGTTGCGACTCGATTTCGAAATGACATCAACCATCTCCTTAAGCGTCATCTCTGGACGCACACTCATGAATTCAGTTTCAATAATCGAATCCATCTTGAGCAGAGTCAACACAGCGCGGTCTTTTTCGTGAGTCAACAACTTGCCTTGTTTCGCAAGACGCATCGAATATATACTATAAGGTTCGAACACTTTGATTGTGCCGTATGCTATAGTCGACACTACCAGCAAGGGTAAGAACAAATCATATCCACCCGTAAGCTCAGCCGTAAGGAATATTGCCATTAACGGTGCATGCATTACGGCGCTCATCACCCCTGCCATACCTATCAACGCAAAGTTCTTTATCGACAAATCTATGTCAAAGCCAAGCATATTGAACGCATAGGCAAACAAAAAGCCCGTCATACATCCCACATAGAGCGACGGTGCGAATGTACCACCGACACCGCCGGCACCATTAGTTGCTGACGTGGCAAAGGCCTTAGTCAATATAATCAAAGATATAAACAAAATTATAAACCACACCTGACCACCATCGCTATGGAACAGCGAGCCATCGACTATCGAACTTACATCACCCGCCAAAAGCCCCATTATCGAATCGTAACCTTCACCATAAAGCGGCGGGAATAAGAAAACTAAACCGGAAAGGATTACACATCCCGCAGCCGTACGCAACCACTGATTTTTGAACCGTCCGAAGAAATTCTCCATCATGTTCATAACGCGGGTAAAATAAAGCGACACCAAACCACAAGCCAAGCCAAGTATTATCACCGGAGGAACCTTCGATAGCCCGAAATCATCGCTCTGCACAAAAAAGAATTCGAATTCAAATCCGGTGTATGTATATGCAATAGTCGCACTTGTTATCGCCGAAATCAGCAAAGGCATAATGGATACAGTTGTAAGATCAAGCATCAGTACTTCAACAGTAAAAAGCATGCCGGCAATCGGTGCTTTGAAAATGCCGGCAATACCGGCTGCCGCACCACAACCGACCAGTATCATCAATGTGCGAGGCGACATACGGAACATCGACCCAAGATTAGAGCCAATTGCCGCGCCTGTATAAACTATGGGACCTTCAGCACCGACCGACCCACCAAAACCAATTGTGACCGAACTGGCAAGCAGAGATGTGTAAATGTTATGTCGCTTAAGACGCGACTTATTCTGCGAAATGGCATAAAGCACACGTGTCACACCATGCGATATATTGTCCTTTACAACATATCGCACGAACAGTGCAGTAATTACTACGCCGAGCATGGGTAACAGGATATACAAATAATTTCCCGAATCGAGATTAATGTGCGAAGTCACCAAATTGGCAATCGTATGTATGAGAAATTTCAACAACTGCGCAGCGAACCCCCCGAATACACCGACAAAAAAAGCAAGAAACAACACAAAGGTGCGTTCCTTTATGTGGTGCTCACGCCACTCCAAGAAACGCATAAACATATCGTTTAATTTGCCTGTATGTATATATTTTTGAGTCATCTATTTTCTATAAACTTCACACACCTTTTCCGGTAATAACTGTAGCTATGGTATGGAACAATATTTTAAGGTCTACTCCAAACGACACATTCTCGATATATAATAAATCATATCTCAAACGTTCCACCATTTCGTCCACGCTCCCGGCATATCCAAATTTGACCATACCCCACGATGTAATTCCGGGTCGTACCTTATGCACAAGACTGTACTGGGGTACACGTTCTACTATTTGGCGAACATAAAATTCTCGTTCAGGTCGGGGTCCGACCAACGACATCTCGCCCTTGAGGACATTCCAGAATTGCGGCAGTTCGTCGATACGATACTTACGCAAGAATCGTCCAACGCGCGTAATACGCGAATCAACAGCACTCGACAATGCCGGTCCCATACTCTCAGCATCAGCTCGCATCGTACGAAATTTGATAATTCTGAATATTTTTTTCCTATACCCTACCCTTTCCTGCAGGTAGAACACTGTGCCCGGAGAATCTGTTTTTATGATTATGGCAATCAAAGCAAAAATGGGCAATAATACAATCAAAGCTATCGCAGAAAATACAATATCACCAACACGCTTGAGATTTTCCGTCGAAGCCTTTATACCGGCAGATGTGATATTAATAATCGGTTCGCCGACAACTGACGAAAGTCGCACTCCGGGAGTTATAACTCGATAAATGTCAAAAGGCACGTATATTTCAAGCTCTGTCCCGAATAAACGTGTAATAGCATCCATATTGTCCGACATTTTTTCAGGCAACGAAGCCATAATCAGCACCTGTGGCTGCAGTTTAGTGATTGCATTATCCAACGAATCTAATGAGTCGACATACCCGACAACGTTAAATTCGGAAGGTTTGCCTGTACGAGCAAGGCGCGATGCCAAATGCTTCGCATCCTTGTCCGGACCAATTATGAGTGCATTATATAAGCCACGTCCTTGCGACAAACGTTTGCGACTCTCTGAGTTGACAATCAATCGCCCTACATAACACGGTATCGCCAACAACGCCCACAATATGGTCATTAACTCATAATTACGCAATCGTTCAGGGACATCATCATTAATCAGAGTAATAAAAAATATCAACAACATACATATAAACGACGTGACAGCTGTGTTCTCGATTTCATCGAGTCGCGATTTAATCATCACCCTATTATAGTATCCTGACAAAGCATACAACATCAACATCATCAACGGATATATCACCTGTCCGAGCAAGATATTAATATCAGAAAACAACCAGACTTCGAGAGTCCGCTCGTCAGCACCGGATTGCAACGTGAAATACCTTACTATGTTGAACACTAACCACCCGATGTTTGTCATCAGATAGTCGCTCACCATGTATTTCAATCGCACCCGATTAGCAAGTGTCATTTTCTTAATATTTTAAATAGTCCTCCTGCCGATATTTTAATTACAGACGAAGCTTTCAATGCCGGTTTATCATTACGACGTGATGTGCAAACATAGTCGACAGCTTCCACTATCGTAGGATCAATCGAGCAAAAATCACGCGGTGCATCACTACCGCTGATATTTGCGGATGTCGAAACTATTGGACCGTCAAACGATTTGCAAAGTTGCGAAGAAAACTCCTCGCGTGTCAGCCTGACCCCTATGCTGCCATCTTCAGCAAGTAACTCAGGGGCTACGCCTACACCCTTGTCGTATATTATCGTAATAGGTTCTACTGCCACTTCTATTAACTGCTCTGCCATTTCGGGTATATCGTCTACAACTCTGTCTAAAGCCGATAACGAATGTACAAGCGTAATGAGCGCCTTCGACTCAGCGCGACGCTTAATCTCAAACACGCGCTTCACAGCTTCTGAACTACGGGCATCACAGCCTATGCCCCATATAGTATCAGTAGGATATAGAATCACACCCCCACGTCGCAAGACTGCGACTGCATTGCGAATATCATCTATATATTCCTGATTAACCATATTCATAATTGCAGTTTCGGCTTCGTCGCTTGAAAGTCCTTTAAATAAAGTGGAGTACTATATGCCAAATCAATAAATTCGCGACGGGCATAACAACGCTCTGCAAGCGCCACCATATCTACCGCCAAAGGTACGACATCGGGAACAAACGCTGCATTTCGAGCAGTCAATAACCCACGAGCCTTGTCGCTGCCGTCGCCAAAAAACAACACCGGGCGACCCGTTGCCAACAATTCAGAATACGAATTTTCATCCAATATCAATGGTGTAGGCGACATCAACTTATTCAAACCGAAGTCATAAGCAGCCGTAAACACCTCCATGCGTCTGGCATCAATCATAGACACGAGTATGCTATCCGAATCAACATCATCGGTCGAAAACATCACACGAGTTGCCATCAACTCCAAAGTATCAACACCTATCAACGGAATATCCATGGCATAAGCCAAGCCCTTAGCCTCACTCAATCCAATACGCAACCCTGTGTAACTACCTGGACCAAGGCTTACTGCAACAGCATCGAGTTTCAATTCCTTATCAGCGGAAAAATCAACACACTGTTTCACGAATCCACTCAACAGTGCTGCATGATTTCGTCCTTCAAAATCTTCTGCGTGAACCAACACCGTACCCTCTGCCGTCAACGCAGCAGAACAAACCGAAGTAGTAGTATCTATATTCAGAATTACAGCCATATAAGCATATTTTGGGCAAATTTAGCGAATATCTCTGAAAAATCTAAGGAATTTTCAGAATTTATCCGGCTGTACACACAATGGCGCTTATGAAAACATAGATGAAATAGGCGCATATCGCAAATTTCGGGGCTGTACCGAAAACAAAACCTACAAGCGAACCAAAACCGGATTTCAAAGCCTGACTACTACCCATACCACCCACCATTTCGCCTATAATTGCACCGAGAAAAGGTCCGAGAATTATACCTGCAGGAAGAAAAAACAGACCGAGGCAGGTTCCAATCAGCGAACCTCGAGTACCCCATTTGCTCCCATCAAACGTTCGCGCTCCTACCATCAGCGCAACAAA
>X279_Western_Grey_Kangaroo__coassemble_101_pt1 | contig 11253 bp, 6 predicted proteins | sample X279_Western_Grey_Kangaroo__metabat2_low_PE_007 | metagenome-assembled genome bin X279_Western_Grey_Kangaroo
GCATTAGTCTTAACACCGTCAGTTACTACGTATGAGTCGGCGTAGAGCATGGCTGCTTTTGAGTCACCTGCGAGGCGAACGAAGCGGTTGAGCGCGAGGTAGCCGGGCACGAGAGTGTCGTACTTGGTGTAAAGAAGCACGAAGTCTGCATCTGCTGCTTCGGCTATTTTCTTCATTGTTGCCGATGAGCTAAGTGTGTCGATGTGGATAACATCACATCCGAGAACAGCCTGAGCTTCTGAATCGGTAGCTAACAGATAGATTTTAGAAACGAGGTCGTTTGCTTGGAGAGCTTCAACAGTTGCTTTAACTTGAGCAACATTAGCAAAAGGCACAAAGCAGTTGATTGTCTTTTTCATGTTTGTTTTAGGATTATAAGTATTTATATTATTTGTTACTAAAAAAATCAAGGATTTGGGTTATTAGTTGTTCGCGAGCAGATTCGCTATTGATAGTTTCAAACGGGAATCCGATAACGACTGTACGATAGCTGCTGAAATCGGCAGCTATGCCACCAATAAGGTTGTTTTCTCCATATCGCATCATGGTGCAGGCAATTTTGTCGTCGGCAGGATAGAATGAATCGGGCGATTCTACGATGTAGCATTTATCGTTTAGCTCGGCATTGAATTCATAAATTCCACCTGTAAATTCTCTGAAGCGACATGGCACTTCGTATGCTTCGCCGGTGACAGAGGCTTGACCTACGCGCCAATGGTAGCCGAGAATATCTGTGGCAAATTTTTGGTCGACTTTGGCAGCCGTTTCATCCGAGTGGATATTGTCCCATAGGTCTGTGGCAACGAATGCGCCGCTGATGAAGAAACTTGTTCCGGATGCAGTTGCAACTGTTATCTTTTCTTGCAAGGCTTTGGGGTAGGTCTTGAAATAAGTGCCGTATACTCCACGCCCATGCTTTATTTCTTTTTGTTTACCGAGGATTAGGTCGACAATCTCAGGCTCGTCATCAACGGGTGATGCCATGTATGCAGCTACTGATGAAGATATGAAAGAATGTCCGGCAGCAGCAATTGCTTTACCATGTGTATAAACATAGTCAAATGTATTACCGGCAATGACTTTGTCTTCATAGTCAGCTCGAGATGCACCGAACCCGGCGGCATCATCGTCCATCCATGGTATGTCGCGACGGTATTCAAATTGCGAGCCGATGAATGAAATGTCGTTTATGTACGGTACACCGTGGTCGCGCTGATCGTAGAAGCCGGCGATGTCTTCCGATGCTTCAAACCAATCGGGAGCGCTGACGCGAGTGAAACCGTTTACAATCATTACATGTTCTTTGCCATTATTGAGGTCGCATAGCGCGAGCGTTTCCGAGGGGAAACTGACGCCACCATCGTTTGCAGCAATGATGCGGTAAGAGTGTATATTAGTGTCGCTTATTGTAACTTCTAACTCCGGCTTGTTAACCTCGCAAAGTTTTGTAAATCCGAGAGCATCGCCAATGCGTTGTTCCACTATGTAGTGCGTAGGCGTTGCAGTCGTTTCGAGCGAATCAACAGTCTCAGCCCAGCTAAGGCGATATGTGCGAGATTCGTCGGTCTTGGCTATTGCAAAGTCTTTAACGGGCAAGGGTTGAACTACATATTCGCGACTGTCGCGGTAGGCAAGAAACTTAAGCATGCCCTTGTAAATTGCTCGTGAAACGACGAAGCGGAATTTCGGGTCAAGACCATACTTCATGTCGGCAAAGTTCTGGTGTGAGAGTAACTCGAGCAGCATTGCCGGCACCTTCGGGCCACGTGCTTCGTAATAGGTCTTATCCCACATGGCACGGCGAGTCCAATTCGGCTCGAATGTAGCACGGATGTCGTCGACAATGTTTGCAGAGATTAGTTCGGTTAAGTCGCGCGAAATGTTGCGTGTAAGTCCATTGCCAAGAGTGTCGCCGAGTGTACTATAGATTGAAAGTGTGCCGACGATTGTGTCGCCTCTGAATGTACCGGCATCTGTGTGGAATGCAAAGCTAAGATCTATCGGAATGTTGAGACCTTCTTGGTGGGGATTGACTGACGAACCTCCCGAGAGCCAATTAACCCACTCTCCACGGGCTTTGTAGTCGTCGGTGTAGTCGTTGGTATGATCAGATGGACTGTATATGCTGTCAGGGACTCCTGCCCACTGCATAAAGTAGCGGGCTGCTTCGGTGAATTTCGGGTAGCCACTGCGCACATATTGGTAGTTGATGTCGTCTAAAGGTTCTTTTACGATGCGTGCCACAATATTCGTGCCACCACCGATTTTCACGGCATCAGCCGTGACGACAGCATTTTTATCTTCGCTTAGGTTTGATAATTCAACAATTGCTTGGTTTGCGCCCTTGTTTAGGTAGAAGTGCCCGAGGTATATCCATGTACCACCGCCCATATTTTGGTTTATGGTGAAGTGGTACTGCCCGTTTGCGGCGTTGACGGTATATCGGGCATCTGAGGCGCTTGTTGGCTCAGATGTATAGCTCACGTATATGGCATATTCGCCATCATTGGGTATGTCGGCTGTCCATGAGGCGGTCGACAGATTATCGCCTGACGTTTTAATGCTACGCGCCTTCCCCTGTCTGAAAGGATTTTGATAACCTGTCAATGCTTGTCCGTCCCATGCAAAGCCCATGGTTGATGCGTCGCCCCATTTTTCAGAACCATTGTGCTCGGAATATCCCGGGGTGGTGGCACTATCGCGATCGATGATGATTTCAGTGAGATTTGTGTCACGTTCACGTGGACTCATGACATATGCTCCGGCATTCTGCAGCATTGGCATAAGGAAGGGCATAACGTAGCTTTGTGTGTAAAGGTCTTCGACAGTTTGGAAGATACGGGCCCGCTGCCATTCCCAACGGTTAAGCTTGGGCTCAAAATACCATCCGTGACTCTGCCATAAGGCTATGTTTGACCCGTCAAGCCCTTTAGGTGCGGCTTGCGACTCGTGGCGAGTGATGAATGGAACTGTTTCCGAGGGTCCTGCCATTTCTTTACGTGCAAAAAGTACGAGTCCGTCAAGATTGCATCCGTCGGCAGTAATTGTCACGTCGTAGTTTTTGTATTGTTTGCCAAGCGCGGTTTTGATGGCTGATTTTAGTTGGGCAAGCGATTCATTAGTCAGTGGAATATATGACGCATTTTCGTTGCATTTGACGCTTATTCTCCGCTTCTCAGCGTTGATAAGCACGCACTCAACTCTTATTTTGCCAACAACAGTGTTACCCGGCAAATAAGAGATTATGGCTTCTGCTACAGCATTTTCTCTTTGCCCTGCGTGAAGCCCTATCGCCGGCGTTATGAGCAGAAATGCAAGCGAAAGTACGAAATGTTTGATGTTCATCAGGCCTTAGGATTGTAAGGTTAAAATAGCTATACGACAAAGATAGTGTTAATTTCTGACAGTTGAAAACTATTAACACGAATTAGCAGTTGGAAATATATTTTTTAAATAATATTCCTTTAATCGTTCAAGTTTGGGATGCGTCCACAATGGTGAAAATGAGAGTCCCAGTATTTTTCGTTGAGGTCGCTGACGATTACTCCGGCAGAGGTTGTGGAGTGAATTATTTGATTATCTCCAATGTAAATTGCAACGTGATTCACATGCTTTCCTTTGCGTTTGTTGGTGAAGAATACGAGGTCCCCGGGATGTAGGTTTTTGCGCTTGATTTTTTTGCAATATTCGGATTGTTCGGTGCTCTTGCGTGGCAATTTGATATTGACGGCTTGTTTGTATACCTGATATGTGAAGCCCGAACAATCAACTCCTTTGCGGCTGTTTCCGCCGTAGCTGTATGGCGTGCCTATCCAACCCAAGGCGCATTCTACGACAGAACGCTTGTCTGTGCCTTTTTTTATTTTGTCGGCGATTTTTTGGTATTTGTCTTCTATGGTTACGCTGCTATATGCGGACTTGTGCGATGAATGGCACGATGACAGCGAAAGCATTGTCAAAAATGCTGCAAATACATAGCTCGTCAGGTGTGAGGATTTCATTTCCTTGCAAAGTTAGGGTAATTGTACCCAATGGGCAAATTTAATTGAAAATTATTAAAAACAGGTATAAATTGTAAAATTATGACGTGGCGATATGACGAAATTAGAATTAATTCGTAACTTTGTGCGTTGCCATTGTGACCAATGGTAGAAACATCTGCAACAAATAATACCACTCGTTATGATTCAAAATGAAAAAAACTACACAATTGCTAAAGTTTCATTGTTGCCGGCATTACTTTTATGTTCTGTAGCGGTGATGGAGGCTCAGCCTCGCAATGCTGAAACGTCCGACTATTTCCGTTATGCGCGGAAGATCGAAGGAAAAACAACTTTCGGTGAAAGGATTAACCTATTGACGAAATCGCCTCGTGCTGTTCAAGCGTTGACACCCAATGTTTCGATTAGCGGTGATGACCTTTACGGCTACCTTGAAGGTCCTGACGGAACGACATGGTTCTACACATCCGACATGCAGACTGAAGAAGTTCCCGTTGACGGTTATTATGAAGGATATACAGAATCGTATACAACCGGTTTTGCTTTCACAATTTATGATTCGAACCTTAACAAAGTGGGTACTGTATCGGACAACTTGGTGCTTGGTGAAGGAGAAACCCGTGTTGCGCAAGTTATGCTCGATGCCTGCATATCGCAAAAATTCTTCAATAGCGACGATAAATATGAAATTATCGTTTCGACTGCGTATAATAAGGACTTGAATTCAAATCCCTATCCCACGGTAAATATCCGTTCGAATGCATACTCTATTGGTGGTGCAAAAGATGCAGACGGCTATGATGTGCCGATTAATGCAATCGATGGTTATGTAGTGTCGACGGTTAATGCTGCAATGGACGCATGGAGTGAAAATTTCTATATTACATTCATGACTGAAAGCGCTGATATGGAATTGGACGACCATATCGCATTCTTGGAATCGTGCAAATATAATCTTGCTGTTTATAAGAAAGCCGGTTGGGGTACGTCTCCCGAATTGATTAGTACTTTGGAAGTGCCTCAAACTCATCTTCCCGGCGACCAGATGAATGCACCGTTCTTTATGTCGTTCATTCACGATGGTGCTGCGTGGTTTGCTCTCCAACACTATCAAAAACGTTATTTTGAAGATCCTGCCGGTTCATCGGAAAATGAGGCACCTACAGCAGATAATTATCTTGAAATCAAGTTGTATTCGGCTTATGGATCAAGATTGTGGGACGAACAAACAACCTTGATTCCGGTTGTGCAATCTGAAAATGAAAAAGAATTGTACACGTTCTATTCCATCGGTAATTTAGGTTATACCGAAGATGTTGATTTCGGTAATTTTAATGGTGATGCTTCGAAAGCTTCGTTCGTGGTGACAAAGCAGGTTTATGCAACTGCAAGTGACAGTGAATATGCAACCTCGTATCTTCTCTACGATAGCGAAGGAAAGATGGTTAGAACCATTGCGTCAGAAGTTGACGGTGTAACTCCCTTAAGTGATATCGCCGGATGTGAACCTCAATATGTGTTCGTTTACCCTGACGAATCAGGTGAGGATTATGTATTCCAATTTGTAGACCTTTATTCGGGAAACGTCGTTGCGACTTTGCCTCGTGTGTTTGAAGGGTATCAAATGCGTGGTTCACTTGACCGTTATCCCGGTGGCGAATCTTATCTTTGGGGAGTATCGGTAAAAGATATGATTGTAGCTGACGATGGAAGTGCTTTCGAACAGGTAATTTGGATTGACGCTGCCGGAGGATTCCTCTCGCATGTAGATAAGATTAATTTGGGCAAGGATGTGGCTTATGCAATGCCATATATCGCAAGCCATGCCATGTCGCCCTATCTGTTCAATAGCGATGCTGTCCGCGAATATATGTTCTTGGTGAAACGCTACGTAGGCGATGGCACTGCGACTACTGAGGAACTTGTAATTGGCTCAGGAAACGGGAATACAGTCGTGACTATTGGCGCTGATGATACAAAGGGTGCGCTTGCTACAGTTTCATTGCTCAATACCGACACAACTCCCCAGTTGCAAGTGCTCTATAGCGATGGTATAAAGGTTACTCAAGATATTTATTACTTGCCTTTCACAAAATTTGAGAATGGTGGCGACGGAACGCCTGAAAATCCTTATATCATCTCTACATTCGGTGACTTGCAACAAATCAAGAATGATTTGAAAGCTCACTATCGCATTGCAAATAATATCGACGCTGCCGGTGAAACTCTTAAGCCCATTGTTGGTAGTGACTTGAATGGTTTTTCCGGCACGCTTGATGGTGCAGATTATATAATTTCTAATTTGACGATTGCTGCAAATGGTAATGTTGCTGCAATATTCGGTGCTTTGGGTAATAATGCAGTAGTTAAGGATATTAATTTTGAAAACGTGACGATTCGCCCGAGTGAGTCGACGTTCTATTCAGGCGTTATCGCCGGTGAAGTGATAGGCAACGACGCTGAATCAAACACAGCTTTGATTAGAGATATTCATGTCGATGGTTTGAATGTTGAAGCATCTGAAGATGTGGAATGTGAGTTTGGCGGTATCGCAAGTTACTTGGCTTTATACTCTAAAGTTGAACTCTGCTCTGTAAGAAATGCTTCTCTCAATCTTCCCGGTGCGTCAGTAGGTGGTGTTGTACATACTACTACCACCAGCTCTCAGGTGCTTGCTTGTGCATTTGAAGGTGAAATCAATGCCGGCGTAAATGTAGGCGGTATCGTTGCGAGGTCAAATTCTTCCGGTGATAAGATTGAAGATTGCCATGTGAATGCCAAGATTGTAGGTGTCAACAGTGTCGGCGGTATTGTTGGTTGCAGTGGTCGCAGTTTGATTAACCGTTGCTATGCTGAAGGTTCTGTCGAAGCTGTAGGTCCGTCGATGTGGTCCGGCGCATGCGTGGGCGGTATTGCCGGTGAACTTGCAGCCGACTATAGTGCTACAGAGGGCGCAACACCTGTTATCTCTAACTGTGTTGTCAATCTCGAATCGATTAAAGGCTTTGAAACTAAGGATAAACCTGATTATGCAAATCAATATACAACGATTCACCGCATAGTGGGCAAAACAGTCATCAATGAAGACCCATTTGGGCAGTCGTCTATGCCTGTTGAATACGCACTTGCCAACAATTATGCTGTTGCAACTCTTCCTCTCGGAGAAGCAGTTCAAGAAGCCGTTGCAACAGGCGTCGAGGGTGCATCATTCGACACCCTTACCAAGGACTTCTTCGCAGGCTTGGACTACGCATTCGGCGAAACTCTTGAATCCCCTTGGGCTGAAGATGAAAACTCTGTAGTTGCCCTCTATTTCGAAGCGATTGAATTTAGTGGCGTTGAAAACGTTGTTGTTGATGAATCTGAAATCGTTATCGATGGTAATGTGATCACGGCTGAAGGTAGTCGAATTGCAGTTTATTCAACAAGCGGACTCTTGGTGGCAAGCGGTGTAGACGCTGTAGCCGCAGAAAACCTGACTAAGGGAATTTACATTGTGGTGGCTGTTGCAACTGACGGCACGGTAAGTTCTTCTAAGTTCGTTGTAAGATAAGAGCTGTAATCTGATATTATAAGATTGGCGCAGTCGGAATAATTCTCCGATTGCGCCAATTGTTTTCGTGGAAAAGCGTAGATTGCAAAAAAAATTGTAACTTTGGGCATTATAATCGATAATTACTTACTTAACACATAATAATATTCATGAAATTTAAAAATTTAATGTTAGGATTCGGCTTGGCAGCTATTTTTTCAGCATGCAACTCCTCAGCCAGTCCGGTAGCAGATAAAGTCCCTACAGAAGATGAAGTAATTCTCCATGCGTGGACTTGGCATCTCGATACCATTGCTGCAAATATGAAAGATATTGCAGCTGCCGGTTACTTTTATGTTCAAACATCTCCGGTTCAGACTTGTTATGTTGGCGATGGTGGCGGTCCGGCATTGTTTAGCAAGGAGGGTGACGAAGTAATGGGTAAATGGTACTATTACTATCAGCCAACCGACTGGCAAATCGGCAACTATATGCTTGGCTCGCGTGACGACTTCAAGGCTATGTGCGACAGCGCGACTGCTTACGGCATTAAGGTGATTGTCGATGTGCTTCCCAACCATACAGCAATCGACCATACGGCTGTGTTGCCTTCGCTCGATGCAGCTGTTGGTGGACACGAAAATCTTTTCCACGCTAATGGCTTTACGCCAATTACCGAATGGAATGACCGTTTGCAATGCACAACAGGTGAAATGGGCGGACTTCCTGATGTTAATACAGAGAATCCCGACTTCCAGCATTATTATATGCTTTATGTGAATGATTTGATTGCACTCGGTGCGGATGGTTTCCGTTACGATACGGCTAAACATATCGGTGTGCCTTCCGATCCTCTCGATCCGAAGTCGGAACGTAATAATTTCTGGGATGTTGCCACCGGTCGCGAAGCAGTCAAAGGGCTGTCGCTGTGTGTCCCCGCAGACAGCCTTTACATCTATGGCGAAGTGCTGCAGGATAAGAATGTACCTGAAAAGGAATATGCAGAATATATGGATATGACGGCAAGTGCGTATGGTCATGTACTGCGCGATGCTTTGCGTGCCGGGAAGGTAGATGAAGATATGTTGACTAACTGGAACCACTCGCTTACTCCCGACCGCCTTGTGACTTGGGTTGAAAGCCACGACACTTATTGCAATGCTCACGAATCTGCAGATATGCCTGACGAATTGGTACGTATGGGTTGGGTGTTCCTCACTGCTCGCCAACATGGTCGACCTCTGTTCTATAGCCGCCCTGCAGGCAGCACTCGCGAAAACTATTGGGGTAATAATAGAATCGGTGCTCGTGGCAACGACGAATTCAAACACCCCGAAGTGGTGGCTGTGAATAAATTCCGCACTGCAATGAGTGGTAATGCCGAGGCAATTTTTGCAGATGCTGATGGCGCGGTAGTCGAAATTTGTCGTGGTACAGCCGGTGCTGCTATCATTAACGTTGGAACAGAGTCGCTGGTTGTAAATATGCAGACAACTCTTGCTGACGGGGATTATGTTGACGAAGTGTATAACACAACGTTTACAGTGGCAAATGGCTTGCTTTCCGGCTCGCTTGCACCCTTGACTTCATATATTCTTTACGCAGAATAAATCAATACGCGCAGCGACGACAGGTCGCATTGTGGGTTAGCACCTTGATGTTGCTGCGCTTGTTATTTGTCATACAGCTATGTTATAAAACATATTGAAAGCGATTGTATAAAAATTAATAAATATTAACAATATAAATAAGATTAACCAAATTGCCACTTATTGCGATAAATTGTATTTTTTATTGATTATTTTGTTATAAAATTGAGTAAATTAAACCTTGTTGCGAATGATTGTTTAGATTTTGATAGGGTTTGTGAATTAGCATAATGTTGTTTTTGAAAAAATATGCCCTATCTTTGCAATGAAGAAAAAACTACAACTTACTTTTTCATAGAAATTAAACGTCATAGTGGAATTAAAAAATCAAAAGATCTGGAATAGACATTTAATCTAACATTAAGTACACAGTATGTTTAAAAAGTAGGATGGTTTGTGAAAATCGTCTTATTTTTTGTACTTTTGCAACAGCTATGCCAATAATTGAAATTACATCGCTTGCCACTCCCGGGGTAGATGTCTTCGGCACTCTGACCGAAGCACAGTTGCGTAACCGGCTTGAACCCTCCAAGGGTATTTTTATTGCCGAGAGTCCGAAAGTCATAGATGTTGCGCTTGATGCCGGCTATGAGCCGACGGCATTGCTTTGTGAACGCCGTCACATTGAGGGTGATGCGACATCAATTATTGCTCGATGTGGGGAAGTCCCTGTGTACACGGGCGATAGGGCGTTGCTTGCCCGGCTTACGGGTTATACGCTCACGCGAGGTGTGTTGTGTGCTTTTCGCCGCCCTCAATTGCCATCTGTCGCTCAAGTATGCGCTGATGCTCGTCGACTCGTTGTCATTGATGGGGTGGTGGATACTACAAATATAGGGGCTATTTTTCGTTCTGCTGCGGCATTGGGCGTCGATGGCGTATTGTTGACGCCTACATCGTGCGATCCGCTTAATCGTCGTTCGGTACGTGTGTCGATGGGCTCTGTTTTCCTCGTACCTTGGACATGGATTACTGACGATGTTACGCCTGCACTTAACGCTCTTGGTTTTAGGACAGCTGCAATGGCTCTGACGGATAGGTCTGTACCGCTCGATGATTCAGCGCTCAATGCGGAATCTCGAATAGCAATTATAATGGGGACGGAAGGTGATGGCCTTGCCTGCGATGTAATCAGTGCGGCCGACTATACGGTGCGCATCCCGATGGCGCACGGCGTTGATTCTCTCAATGTTGCTGCCGCGGCAGCTGTGGCTTTTTGGCAACTGCGTATTCGGGATTGATGATTTCTCTTAATGATTTAAAGTCTTGTTTATCTTGAAAAAAAATCGTACCTTTGCACCCTGAAACCGAAATATCGATTTTATGGCTGAAAAGGCAAGCAATTATATTTTTGAAACAAGCTGGGAAGTTTGCAACAAGGTAGGCGGAATCTACACCGTGCTCTCCACGAAAGCAAAAAACTTGCAAGACCTTTATAAGGACAGAATTATATTTATCGGACCGGATGTTTGGACGGCTGAAAATCCTGCACAAGATTTTAAGGAGTCGAAGACTTTGCTGCGCAAGTGGCGCGAATCTCCGGCATTGCCTGATGGAGTAGAAGTGCGCGTTGGTCGTTGGGAAGTGCCAGGACGTCCGATTGCCATCTTGGTGAAATTCGACTCGCTGTATGCGTCGAAAGAAGCATTCTACGGACATCTTTGGGAACGTTTCGGCGTCGATTCTTTGCATGCTTATGGCGATTATGATGAGGCTTGTGCCTTTGGACGTGCTTCGGCAATGGTTATCGAAAGCCTTGTCGGCTTCCTCGGCGATAAAGCCGGCGATATAGTAGCTCATTTCGACGAGTGGACCACCGGCGCAGGTTTGCTTATTGTCAAAGAATGTCTGCCTCAAGTTGCCACCGTGTTTACTACTCATGCCACGAGCATTGGGCGTAGCATTTGTGGTAACGGGAAACCTCTTTACGGTCAGTTGTCCAATTATAACGGCGACCAAATGGCTGTTGAACTTAATATGGAAGCCAAGCACTCGCTTGAAAAGGCTGCTACGCGCGAAGCCGATTGCTTCACGACGGTCAGCGATGTTACAGCTACGGAAAGTTCCCAAC
>X279_Western_Grey_Kangaroo__coassemble_102_pt1 | contig 11165 bp, 8 predicted proteins | sample X279_Western_Grey_Kangaroo__metabat2_low_PE_007 | metagenome-assembled genome bin X279_Western_Grey_Kangaroo
TCCCACAACATGGCTCAAACAAAAGCGATAAAAACCGCTCTGATTTCGGTGTTTCATAAGGATGGACTTGGCGAGATTCTTGCCTTGCTCGCAAAAGATGGTGTAAAATTCCTGTCAACAGGTGGTACACGTAGTTTTATAGAACGAGAAGGTTATGCGTGCGACGCGGTTGAAGACCTTACAGGCTATCCTTCGATTCTTGGGGGACGTGTCAAGACACTCCATCCCAAGGTGTTCGGTGGCATACTTGGTCGACGTGACAATGAAAATGACGTGACGACAATGGCGTCGTTGGAAATTCCTGAAATCGATCTCGTAATCGTTGATCTTTATCCTTTTGAACAGACAGTCGCATCGGGCGCATCGCACGAAGATATTATTGAAAAAATCGACATAGGTGGCATTTCGCTTATCCGCGCTGCTGCGAAGAACTATAGCGACGTGGCAATTGTAGCTTCAAAGGCTCAATATTCAATGCTTCGCAACTTCCTCGAGGCTCACGGGGCTGCTACGACTTTGGAAGAACGTTGTCTATTGGCGCGCGAGGCATTTGCAGTGTCGTCGGGTTATGATTCTGCAATTTTCGACTATATGGCTTCTACTGTTGATGCCCCTGCCGGTGCTGTTCGTATTGCTGTTGACGGCGAAAAGGCGTTGCGCTATGGCGAAAACCCCCATCAGGAAGCTCATTTCTTTGGCAATTTCGAGGCTATGTTTGAGCAAGTTCATGGCAAGGAAGTATCGTACAACAACCTTTTGGACATAGATGCAGCCGTTTCACTTATCGATGAATTTGGCACCGAACCTACCGTTGCTATCCTCAAACACAATAATGCTTGCGGTCTTGCCACTCGCTCGAACCTGACTGAGGCGTGGAAAGATGCTCTCGCAGGCGACCCCGTATCGGCATTTGGTGGCATTATCATCGCCAACGGCGAAATCAATGCTGAAGCAGCTGAAAAAATCAACAAAATTTTCTTCGAGGTAGTTATCGCACCGAGCTATAGCCACGAGGCACTTGAAATCCTTAAGCAGAAAAAAAATCGCATCATTTTGCTGCGTAAGCCCTGCGCTACGAGTGCAAATACCGTACGCACATGCCTCAACGGTGTGCTTGTGCAACAACGCGACAGCAAGTGCGAAATTGTCGAAGACCTCAAAGTAGTATCTGGCGAACTTACTGATGCTCGCATCGACGATATGCTTTTCGCCAACAAAATTGTGAAACATTCGAAGAGCAATGCTATTGTCTTAGCTCGCGACGGACAACTTTTGGCATCCGGGGTAGGGCAGACATCACGTGTGGATGCGTTGCGCCATGCAATTGACAAGGCTCATTCATTTGGCTTCGATCTCAACGGCGCAACGATGGCTTCAGACGCATTCTTCCCCTTTGCCGACTGTGTTGAAATTGCTCATAAGGCAGGTATCGACTCAGTGGTTCAACCTGGCGGCTCGATTCGTGACAATGAAACTATCGAATACTGCCTTGCCAACGGCATCACGATGACAATTACCGGCTTCCGTCATTTCAAACATTAATCTCCTTAAAACATAACATGGGACTTTTCTCATTTACTAAAGAAATTGCTATCGACCTTGGCACAGCCAACACGATAATCATCCACAACGATAAGATTGTAATCAACGAACCATCGATTGTGGCTATCGACAACAAGACCGACAAACTCATCGCTGTCGGCACTGAAGCTCACATGATGGAGGGTAAGAATCCTCAGGGAATCCGCACCGTACGCCCTCTTCGTAAGGGGGTTATCGCCGACTTTAATGCTGCGGAGTTGATGATTCGCGGTTTGGTGAAGAAAGCGAGCAGCAAGAACAATTGGTTCTCGCCCTCGCTTCGCATGGTGGTTGGTATTCCTTCGGGTTCGACTGAAGTCGAAATCCGCGCTGTGCGCGACTCCTCGGAACATGCCGGTGGTCGTGACGTATACATGATATACGAGCCTATGGCAGCTGCACTTGGTATAGGGCTCGATGTCGAAGCGCCCGAAGGTAACATGATTGTCGATATAGGTGGTGGTACGACCGAAATCGCCGTTATTTCGCTTGGTGGCATTGTCAGCAATCGAAGCATTCAAGTCGCCGGTGATGACCTTACGGAAGATATTCAAAACCACATGCGCCGAGCACACAATGTGCGCGTAGGTGTGCGTACTGCCGAACAAATAAAAATGCATGTCGGCTCTGCTCTTACCGAACTCGAAAACCCACCGGAGGACTATATTGTTCATGGTCCGAACATGATGACAGCCCTGCCGGTCGAAGTCCCTGTAAGTTATCAAGAGATTAGCCACTGTATTGAAAAAACCATATCGAAAATCGAGGCAGCAGTCCTTTCAGCTTTGGAACAAACTCCACCCGAACTTTATGCTGACTTGGTGCGTAATGGTATCTATTTGGCAGGTGGTGGCGCCATGTTGCGTGGTCTTGACAAGCGATTCACCGATAAGATTGGTATTCAATTCCATATTGCAGAAGATTCTTTGCTCTCCGTGGCTCGTGGCACAGGTGTTGCATTGAAGAATATTGATAAATTCTCATTCCTGATTCGCTAAGGCTTAATTGACCGGCAACGGATAGATGAAAGAACTATTCGATTTTTTCAGACGCTACAGCAAGTGGGCAGTGTTTGTCATATATGTAGTGTTGAGTGGTGTTATACTACTCAATAGCGATCCTTATCGTCATCACCTATGGCTTACATCGGCATCAACTGTGTCGGCAGGCGTATATGACATAGGTCACAATATATCGTCTTATTTCAATTTGCGTGATGCAAATGACGACCTAAATCGGCGAAATGCCTTGCTCGAAGCTGAGGTGATAGAATTGCGGGAACGTCTTAATCAATTGCATCTATCTAATTACGCCGACACTATGCCAACGCCTGATAGTGTGCCACATTTCAATTTTATTGTGGCTGATGTTATCAATAACAGCATTCACCATCCGCATAACTTCATAACACTTGATAAGGGCGCGAATGACGGCGTAGAAGCAGAGTTAGGTGTAATTAACCATTCGGGCGTTGTTGGGACGGTCAGCGTCGTTGGGGCGAAATATTCTCGGGTAATATCGTTGCTCAATCCAAACTTCCGACTTTCGTGTAAAATCAAGGGAAGTGAAAATTTTGGTTCGTTGGTGTGGGACGGCAAGGACCCGTCGGTTGTGCTACTCGAAGAATTACCGCGTCACACCGTATTCAACACAGGCGATACGGTAGTCACTTCAGGCTATTCAGCTGTATTCCCTGCCGGTTTGCCGGTAGGAACTATTATTGATGATGCTCAAAATCACAAAGAAAACTTTTTCACCTTGCGTGTAAGGTTGTTTGCCGACTTCTCAAAATTGAATAATGTGCAAATAGTGGTGAATAATCATCGGGACGAGATACAATCGGTAGAAGTAAAACCAATCACAGAGACTCTCCAATGAATAAGACGACTATAAATTTGCTACTGCTGTTTGTGCTGCTGATATTGGGGCAGGTCTTGCTGTTCAATAGTTTGGTGTTGTTCGGCGTTGCCATCCCAATGGTTTTTATTTATTTGATAATTACGATCCCGGTGACGTATAGTGTTAATCTTGTGATGACTATCGGATTTATAACCGGCTTGTGTGTCGATGTGTTTTCTGATACGCTTGGTGTCAATGCGCTTTGTTCCACAATTGTGGCATTTGTACGACGACCGCTATTCCACCTCTACATCGCGTCAGATAACGATTTGGCAGAGCAGAGTCCATCGTTGCGCAATATGGGAGTGCCATCGTTTTTGAAATATTCGTTGACTATGGCTGTTGCATATTGTGCAATGTATTTTACAGTCGAAGCTTTACAGATTTTCGATTTCAAACTCTACATACTGCGAATACTATGTAGCAGTATATATACATTTATTCTAATCTACGCAATTGCCAACCTGATATCCGGACGTCGTGAGAAAAGATTATAAACTCGAAAAGCGCCGATACGTTATCAGTGGCTTTATTATTTTGATAGCGATAATTTATGGGTTCAGGCTTTTCGACCTGCAACTCAACGACGAACGTTACAAAAAATCGGCTGATTCGAATGCATTTCTTAAAAAAACGGTTTATCCTTCGCGCGGTTTGATGTACGACCGAGATGGACGTTTGGTAGTTTATAATCAGCCGGCTTATGACGTGATGCTTATTCCGCGAGACGTGCAGCCGTTTGATACTCTCGATTTTTGTCGCACACTTAATATCACTCCAGAACAACTCAACAAACGTTTCTCAGATATGAGAAACAAACGATTGAACCCCGGTTATTCAAAATACACTCCACAGCGACTGATTGCTCAACTTTCGAGTCAGGATTATGGGCGCTTACAGGAAAAGCTATATCGTTTCCCCGGATTTTTCATCCAAAAGCGCATATTGCGTCAGTATAACTATTCGGCAGCTGCAAATGTGCTCGGCAACTTGCGTGAAGCTTCGTCGAAAGATATTGAAAAAGACGAATATTACGCACCCGGCGACTATACGGGTGACTTGGGGGTAGAGCGTAGTTATGAAACATATCTTCGAGGAGTTAAAGGCGTCGAGATATTAATGCGTGATGCTCACGGGCGTATTCAGGGTCGCTATGATGAGGGTGCGCATGATATTTCCCCAATTTCCGGTCGCGACCTCAAACTGAGTATTGATATTGAATTGCAGCAATATGCCGAATCGTTAATGGCTGGCAAGCGTGGGGCTGTGGTGGCGATTGAGCCTGAAACAGGAGAGATTCTTTGCCTTGTGTCATCACCGACCTACGATCCTCGTATGCTTGTGGGACGTAAACGTGGTGAAAATTATAACAAATTGACCAAAGACGAATCACTCCCATTATTTGACCGCGCATTGGGTGGCGCTTATCCTCCCGGCTCAACTTTTAAACCGACACAGGGCTTGATTCTGCTTCAAGAAGGAGTAATAAACTTAGCAACTTCATATCCATGTCATGGGGGATATATTAATAGTGGTTTGCGTGTCGGTTGTCACGCACATGGATCGCCCCTGTCATTGAAACCGGCATTGGAAACTTCGTGTAATGCTTATTTTTGTTGGGGATTTAAGTCGATAATCGATGGGCACCGCTCGAAATATGGTTCGGCTGCAGAGGCATTCGAGGTTTGGAAACGCCATCTCGTATCGATGGGTTATGGATATGCTCTTGGAGTAGATCTTCCACACGAGAGTCGAGGATTTCTGCCAAATGCGAAATTCTATAACAAATTCTATGGAGAGGGACGTTGGAGTGCCAATACAATTATATCTGTTTCAATTGGTCAAGGTGAAATCCTCGCAACACCTCTTCAGATAGCTAATCTTGCAGCTACCGTTGCTAATCGTGGTTGGTTTGTTACACCTCATGCTGTCAAGGAAATTCAAGATACAATTATGCCTGCCGATCTGCTCGAGCGTCGATACCCGACAATCGATAGCCACTGGTACAACGATGTGGCTGAAGGTATGCGTATGGCTGTTACTGGGGGGACTTGTCGACGAGCTGCTATTCCCGGGATAGATGTTGCAGGTAAGACCGGAACTGCTCAGAATCCCCATGGTCGGGATCACTCGGCATTCATGGGTTTTGCACCATACGACAATCCTAAAATTGCCATAGGCGTATATATTGAAAATGGTGGTTTCGGCGCTACATACGGAGTCCCAATCGGTTCGTTGGTAATGGAAAAATATTTAACTGATTCTATCCACCCTTCACGCAAGTATATGGAGGAACAGATGTTAAACTCGACGGTCTACTATGCAAAATCGAAACGATAAGACACCATCTGTGTTCCGCCACCTCGATTGGACCACAGTTATTATTTATCTGCTGATGGTTCTTATCGGCGTTGTGAGTATATATGCCGCTTGCTACAATTTCGACAACGCCTCGATGTTTTCGTTTGAAGAATTTTCGGGGAAGCAGTTGCGTTGGATCGGACTGGGTCTTATACTATGTCTTGTAGTCTTGCTTGCGGATGCGCGCGTTTTTGAAACATACGCCTATCCGATTTATGCCATCACCTTGGTGGTCTTGTTTGTAACGATATTTATAGCACCGGATACTAAGGGCTCCCATTCGTGGCTAAAGTTAGGCTTCGTAAGTATCCAACCGGCTGAGTTTGCTAAGGTTGCGACAGCTCTCGCGCTTGCGAAGTTGTTCAATGGCAACAATTTCGTACTAAATGCCAAACCTGAAAATTATTTACGAGTATTGTTTATAATCATTACGCCGATTATATTGATTCTCATGCAAAAGGAAACCGGTTCGGCACTGGTTTATTTATCATTGTTTTTTGTGCTCTATCGCGAGGGTATGACCGGACTGATGCTTTTTGCCGCTGCGTTATCGGTGGTTATATTCGTAGTTACTGTTAAGTTTTCGGGCGAATTGTTTATGGGTGTGACATCCGGTGAATTTACAATAATGGTTTTAGTTATGCTTATTACATTTGTATGGCACAACTTTATGAACGTCGTTCAATCATTGCTCGAAATCTACTTATATGGTATTTTGCTACTTTGTTGATTGATTGGATATTGGCTGATTTGTTCGACCTGTCTTTGCCGGGACACGTACTTCTTATAGGCTCAATAGTGTTTGCGTGTGGCTATCTCGGTTTTGAAGCAATCAAACGTCGCCGACCTAAACTCTATATTCCTATTGTAACTGCATTGCTTTCCATTGGACTTATCTATTGCTCTGACTTTGCTTTCAATAATATTCTCCAAGATCACCAACGTGGACGTATCGAAGTGTTGCTCGACATCCGAGAGGACCTTCGAGGTGACGGTTATAATGTCAACCAATCTAAAATAGCCATTGGATCGGGAGGCTTTGCCGGAAAAGGATTTCTAAATGGTACTCAGACCAAGCTCAAGTATGTACCCGAGCAACACACCGATTTCATTTTTTGCACTATTGGTGAGGAGGAGGGCTTCATTGGCTCAATTATCGTGCTTGGTCTGTATATGATATTAATCCTACGTATAATTTCGATTGCCGAACGACAGGCACGACCATTTGGGCGTATATACGCCTATTGTGTGGCATCGTATTTCATATTCCATTTCTGTATCAATATAGGCATGGTTATCGGACTATGTCCTGTGATTGGTATACCGTTGCCATTTTTAAGTTATGGCGGCAGTTCGTTGTGGGGTTTCACCTTGTTGCTATTTATCTTATTGCGTATAGACGCAACGCGTAAGTCCTATCATTAAGTTATATATCATGAACAAAATATATTCGCTATTGTCAGTTGTTGTGTTGTTACTGACAGCATGTTCGGAAAGCGATTTGTCGCAAAAGCATATTGCGTTGCTTGGCGATTCGATGACATGGTATGGTGGTGACCTCTGTGAATTGGACAGAGGTTGGACATACCATTTTCGTCGTGCTGCAAATCCTAAATCAATCACAACTTATGCTCGCAGCGGTGCGACATGGACAAATACTGACAGCACAATTGTTGATACAGAATTTTACGCCGGGATATTACATGATAAAAATGTGATTTATAATCAGGTGCAGCGAATGCTGTTAGCTACTGAAAATGGTACCGCACCGACTCCCGATATAATATTGCTTTATGCAGGGGGAAACGATGTGAGTTATAGCGACCGTCGCCCCGGTATTTTTGATTTGACGGCAAGAGCGGTCCTTGAAGCATCTCCATATACCGATGACGTTATGCCAAGTCATGTAACTTCATTAGCCGGTAGCGTTCGTTTGAGTGTAGAGTTGTTACGTGAAAATTTCCCTGATGCCCGAATCGTATTAATGACTCCGTTGGAGAAGGCCAATAAATCAGTTGAAGAGGTACATGGCGTTGGAGATATAATTGATTCGATTGGTAGCGGTATGGGTTTGGAGGTGTGGCGCGCCGACCGCCATGTCAATATACGACATGAAGTTGAGAAACAGCAATTTACTTATACATGCGACGGAGTGCATACAAATCCTGAGGGTGCTAAACTTATTGCTGATTTTGTTATTTCCAAATTAGGTGGCAAAGAGTAAGGTATTTGATTTCTTCAAATAGAATCTGTAAATTTGTGCCATAAGACTTTATAGGAATATTAATTAAATCTATATATCTAATGAAGAAAACATTTTGTTTCTTAGCCATGACAATTATGGGTGTCATGGGGATGAATGCGCAGATTATCACTTCAGACCCTGCCATCATCACACAAACCAGTACAAATATTGTGCTGACGTACCATCCGGATGACGCGAGTTCTAATGGGGCACTTGCAAATCTTCCTTCAACTACTGATATTTATGCTCACATTGGTCTTATTACAGACAAAAGTGTCGGTGCATCGGATTGGAAATATGCTACAGAATGGCTGGATAATTCTGATAAGTATAAGCTTACCTATGTATCTGCAAATACTTATACTTTGAAAATCGGGGATTTTAAGAGCTATTTTGGTATTAAAGATGGCGAAGTAATAAAGCGTATAGCTTTGGTCTTCCGTACTGAAAAAGCCGATAAGGAAGGTAAGACAATAAATGGTGGTGATATTTTTGTGGATGTTTATGAGGAAGGTTTTAACATATCATTTACATCATCAATCACAGAGGGTGTAGCTAAAAAAGGTGATGTTGTTAATTTGAAAGTCGCGACAAATGATAAGGCAAATATCACTTTGAGCGTGAACGGTCAACAACTTAAATCGGTTAGCGCTGCAACGAGTTTGTCGCATAGCTATACTTTAGCGAATATCGATTCATATAAGTTTGTGGCAACAGCAACATCGACTTCCGGCGAAACTATAACAGAGGAAATCAACATCGTTGTACCCGAGGATTCAAAGGCTGCGAACTATCCCGGTGGAACTCCGAAAATGGGTGCTGTCAAGAATGCTGACGGCACAGTAACGTTCTGTCTTGCAGCACCTGAAAAAAGGTCTGTAATTCTTGTTCCGTCGTGGGATAACTATGAAATTATGAATAAGAATCTCATGTCTTATCATGATTATGAAGATAATCGCTATTTCTGGATTACCATTTCCGGTCTTGATGACACTACGGCATATTCATACTATTATATGGTTGATGGCTCAAAGAAGGTGGCTGACCCGTATGCTCGTCTTGTACTCGACTGCTACAGCGACAAGTTCCTCGATAAAGATGTCTGGGCAGATTGTCCCCAATATCCTTATGATAAGTTTGATGGCGTGATGCTTGCTGTGTATCAAGGGAATTTAGATGGCAGCTACAAATTTAGTGACTTTACAATTCCTGCACACGACAACTTGATTATCTACGAAATGCTTTTCCGTGACTTTACCGGAACTGAAGGTAGTTCGAAAGGTGATGGCACAGTGCGCCAAGCCATTGAAAAAATTCCTTATCTCGTAGCTATGGGTGTTAATGCCGTAGAATTGATGCCTATTATGGAATTTAATGGCAATAATTCATGGGGATATAATACTAACTTCTACTTTGCTCCCGATAAGGCATACGGTTCGCCTAAAGATTATAAAGATTTCGTTGAAATATGTCACCAAAACGGCATTGCGGTTATTCTTGACATTGTATTTAACCAAAGCGATGGTTTGCATCCGTGGTATCAGATGTATCCCATTGAGTCAAATCCATTCTACAATAAGACCGCACCACATGCATATAGTGTACTTAACGACTGGAAACAGGATAATAAACTTGTTCAGCAACAATGGACTGATGTACTTAAATATTGGATGACTGAATACAATGTCGACGGTTTCCGTTTTGACCTTGTCAAGGGTCTTGGCGATAATAGCAGCTACGGAGGTGATACTGAAAAGTACAATCAATCGCGTATTGACCGTATGAAACGTTTGCATGGAGTAATCAAGTCAGTTAAACCCAATGGTATTCATATTAACGAACACCTTGCCGGGGCGAGTGAAGAAACTGAAATGGCGAAGGATGGACAACTCCTTTGGGGTAACTTCAATTGGAATTCGGCTCAATTTGCTATGGGATATGCGGAAAGCAGCGACGGCGGAAAACTTAACCAAATGTACGATGCTTATGGTCGTCCTGCCGGTTCAATTGTTGCTTATGCTGAAAGCCACGATGAAGAACGAGTAGCATATAAAGTTGTTGCCTACGGCGAAAATGTTGTGAAATCAACGGTTACCACTTGCAAGCGCCTTGGTGCTCTTGCAGCTCAGCTATTATTGACTCCCGGTCCGAAGATGATTTGGCAGTTTGGTGAACTTGGTGCAAACCAAACGACCAAAAATGGTTCGGATAATAATACTGACCCTAAACGTGTAATCTGGTCGAACCTCGACAATGATAATTATAAAGGGCTCTATCAGGTGTACTGTGCATTGGCATCGCTACGTACCGACAATCCGGACTTGTTTGGCAGCGGTGTAACTTATAGTACATCCGGTATGGGTGGCTCTATGAGCACACCGCGTACCCTCGCTATTCGCAATGGCAACAAAGAAGTTATAGCGTTCATCAACTCAAACATAAGCGGTAGTGCTGTGACTGTTTCTGCTCAGGCGTCTAAATTGTCGGCAGCGAATTCTCAACTTATTTGTGCTTCGTTAGGTACTACTCCTACGCTTAATGGTTCGGGTGAAGTCTCTGTCAGCCTTGCCCCCAACTGCATGGCTGTATTTGCAACGACCGATGTCGCCGGGGTCGAAGATATTGTTGGTGATAGCATTTCTTCAGCATTCGAGGTATATGGGGGACATGGCGAAATTGTAATTATTGGCGAATACAAAGAGGCTAAGGTCTATACCGCTGCCGGTCAGGCTGTCGCAGGTCTTCAAAACCTTGTTAAGGGTATCTATCTTGTCCGCGTAGATGGCGAAACGTTTAAGGTCGCTGTGAAATAACTATTCTACATATACCAACGAGGGGATGTGCCAATATTGAGACTCATCCCCTCGTTTATATTGAATGTTTATTCAGTTGTTCGGATTGCAGTTGCTTATTTTTTCAGCTTTGCGCCGAGGTAGATGTTTTCGTATTTGTCTACGATTTGAGAGATAGAATTTATCGTAGCGTTGTTGGCATATTCTGCTACTTTTTGGACAGTTTTAATCACCTTTGTAGCGTCAAATGTAAGTGACAACGTTCAGTCGATGCTTTTTGTGGCTTT
>X279_Western_Grey_Kangaroo__coassemble_106_pt1 | contig 10954 bp, 9 predicted proteins | sample X279_Western_Grey_Kangaroo__metabat2_low_PE_007 | metagenome-assembled genome bin X279_Western_Grey_Kangaroo
TCATAGAGCCGCTCTTGCGGAGAATGTGCCGACGGTGGGCGTGGTTGCACATGGGTTGCGCACGATTTATCCTGCCGATCATCGCGACGTCGCATCGCGCATGGTGCGTGCTTCTGGATCAATCGTTACGGAATATTTATCAAATTCTTCGACCCATAGGGGTAACTTTTTGGCTCGCAACAGGATTGTTGCCGGCTTGTGCGATGCAGTGGTCATTGTCGAAAGTGCAGAACGTGGCGGTGCGCTTTTTACAGCCAATCTTGCAGCAGAATACAATCGCGAAGTGTGTGCTGTACCGGGTAGGACGACGGACCGCTATAGTGCCGGTTGCAATGCCCTGATTGAAGCCCGTAAGGCTTCGTTAATTCGTGATGCAGGCGATTTAATTGATTTGATGGGCTGGACACGCAAGCCTGTCGAAGGCGTGCAAACGTCCTTGGACTTTGGCGAACTATCAGAAGATGTGCAAAATGTATTGGACTTTCTTCGGGCAAATCCGAATGCAACGATTAATGACATGGTTGCGGCTCTCGGAGTGCCATTCCCAGCGTTGAGTTCTATGATAATGGAAATGGAACTTGACGACATGATAACTGCCTTGCCCGGAGGTACGTATCAAATTAATGTGTAGTAACAAACATCGTATAGCTATGACTAAAAAAATTATCCCTCCTTCAGAGCTAATAATTAATCCCGATGGTTCGGTGTTTCATCTTCATTTGAAACCGGAACAACTTGCCGATAGAATTTTGGTTTGCGGCGATCCGGGACGTGTGAACCTTATTGCTCAATTTTTTGACCAAGTTACATTTGAAGTAACTGCCCGCGAATTTCATACGGTAGGTGGTATTATCGATGGCAAGCCCATTATGGCTCTCAGCCACGGAATTGGTCCGGACAATATAGACATTGTGATGAATGAGCTTGACGCGCTCGCTAATATCGATTTTGAAACACGTGAAGAACGAGAAACTCATCGGCAACTTAGCATTGTGCGCATCGGAACATCAGGCTCGTTGCAGGCTGATATTCCTATCGGTTCAATTGTTATTGCCGAAAAGTCAATCGGGTTTGACGGCGTTTTGAATTATTATGCCGGACGAAACGACATCGCCGACATTGACTTCGAAAATGCGCTTTGCGAATTTACTAATTGGAAGCCCTTGTGTGCTCGTCCCTATGTAGTGGATGCCGACGAGGAACTCGTTGAACGAATTGGTCGCGGTGATATGTTGAGAGGCAATACCATTTCTGCAGTCGGATTTTATGGTCCGCAAGGACGTGAACTGCGTTTGCCCTTGGCTCATCCGGAACTTAATTCGCTTCTTGAAAAGTTCGAGTTTAAAGGTCGTCGTGTGACAAACTATGAAATGGAAAGCGCTCCACTTGCCGGATTAGGTCGCCTAATGGGACATAAGTGCATGACGGCTTGTATTATTATAGCTAACCGCCATAATAACAATGCCAATCCCAACTATAAATCGGATTTGCGTGACTTTGTGAAGAAGATAGTTGAGCGAATTTAAGAGTTCGAAATGCTTGGGTTATGGATACAAATTGCTAAATTTGCGGATTATTTGCAATAAGCTTACATGGACTTTAAATTAATAAGCACTCCTCAAGGGACCAATGCTCGTGCCGGTGAAATAACTACTGACCACGGCGTTATTCCCACGCCCATATTTATGCCTGTTGGTACACTTGGTGCAGTAAAGGCTGTTCATATCCACGAAATGCGCGACGAGGTAAAGGCTAAGATTATACTTGGCAATACCTATCACTTGTATTTGCGCCCGGGTATGGATGTGATAGCCCAAGCCGGCGGATTGCATAAATTTAATGGCTGGGAACGTCCTATACTTACGGATAGTGGCGGATTTCAAGTCTTTTCGCTCAGTTCAAATCGCAAATTGACAGAAGAGGGCGCACATTTTCGTAGTCATATCGATGGTTCGAAGCACTTGTTTACGCCCGAGAATGTTGTGGATATACAGAGAACGATTGGTTCTGATATAATGATGGCTCTTGACGAATGTACTCCCGGTACGGCTGACTATAGTTATGCAAAACGCTCGCTTGAATTGACTAAGCGTTGGCTGCTACGCGGTTGGGAACGTTTCAACTCTACAGAACCGCATTATGGCCATTCGCAGGCTTTCTTTCCAATTGTTCAAGGATGTACATACGCCGACCTTCGCCGTGATTCCGCCAAATTCGTTGCAGATCTTGGCGCTGAAGGTAATGCTATCGGAGGTTTGGCTGTTGGTGAGCCTACGGATGTAATGTACGAAATGATTGAGGTATGTAATGAAATTTTGCCTATTGAGCGTCCGCGCTATTTGATGGGTGTCGGAACACCGGTCAATATACTTGAGGCTATCGACCGCGGAATTGACATGATGGACTGCGTGATGCCAACACGTAATGGTCGTAATGGCATGTTGTTTACGCCTGAGGGGACTATGAATATGCGTAATCAAAAGTGGGCTAACGACTTCCGACCTATTTGGGAAGATAGTGAATGCTATGTCGACCGTGTATATTCGCGAGCTTATTTGCGACATCTGTTTATCGCAAATGAAATATTGGCGATGCAGATTGCATCGATTCATAATTTGGCATTCTATTTATGGCTCGTTACTGAAGCACGTAAACATATCATGGACGGTAGTTTCCCGACATGGAAAGCCGGAATGGTAGAAAAACTCTCGCGTCGAATATAGGTGTGACATAAATGCTATTTGTTGTGTTCAAGGTAATCGATATTTATATAATTAAAAAGTTCCTTGGGACGTATATCTTTGCCATAGCTTTGCTGTTGGCAATAGTAGTAATGTTCGATGTGAACGAAAAGTTCGATGCGTTTCTAAAAGCCCCAATAAACGAAGCGCTTTTCGATTATTTTTTGAACTTCCTACCATATTTTGCCAATCAATTTTCGCCACTGTTCACATTTATTGCCGTCATCTTTTTCACATCTAAGTTAGCCGGTAATAATGAAATAATAGCAATGCTTTCGTCGGGCTTGAGTTTTAAACGCTTGTTGCGTCCCTATTTGCTATCTGCACTTGTGATTGCTGTGGCTACATGGTCGCTTGGAGCGTATGTTATTCCGCCAGCCAACGTGAAACGTATCGACTACACCAATAAATACGTTAGAAACAAGCGAGTCGATTATGGCTCAAATATCATGCTTATGGTGTCGCCGGGACAGATAGCTTACATGAATCGCTACGACAATATATCGAAGAAAGGTGTTCGCTTTTCTCTTGAGTCATTCGATGAGAACAAACGACTTATTTCCCGAATGACATCCAAAACAATAAAATGGGACACCCTTTATAGTTGGAAAGTAATTGACTATGTTATACGCGATTTCCGTGACAATCGAGAATACATTACACGCGGATCATCGCTCGATACGATTATCCCATTTGAACCGCGCGATTTTCTTATTGCCAAGAATGACCATGAGAAGATGACCACTTCGGAATTAGTGCAATATATTGACGCTCAGCGTCAGCGTGGTGTCGCAAATATAAAAAGTTTTGAAGTGGAGTACCACCGTCGCTATGCTATGTGTGCAGCAGCGTTTATATTGACGGTTATCGGTATGGCCCTTTCGTCGCGAAAGGTGAAGGGTGGTATTGGTGTTAATATTGGCGTCGGATTGGTGTTAAGTTTTAGTTATATTTTATTCATGGCTATTACGCAGAGTTTTGCATATTCGGGACTGACGTCGCCATTTGTGGCTATGTGGATTCCTAATGTTATATATGCCATTATAGCAATTGTTCTATATCGTAGGGCTGCGATTTGATAGATATTAAGTAAAAAAAGCAATGTAAAACCATTGTACTTTCAAAATTATCGCTAAATTTGCATCGTAAAAACACTCTAAACACGTATTAATATAAAAATTTAGTTATGGCTTACGTAATTACTGACCAATGTGTTGCTTGTGGCACATGTCTTGCTGAATGCCCTGTAGGCGCTATTTCAGAAGGTGACATCTATGTAATTGATCCCGATACTTGTATCGAATGTGGTTCATGCGCTGCTGTATGTCCCAATGATGCTATTCAAGCACCCCAATAATAAGTAACTATTGGATTAAAGAAACGAACTCCCCGACTGATTTAGCCGAGGAGTTCGTTTTTCTACTTTACAGAATATTCATAATGGACAAATACATATATTTTACGGCAACAGACACTACGCGCCGAGTGTTTGATGCATTGGGCGCCGATTGCCATAAATGTGTTAATATAAGCAAGAGTAAGCCGTCGGACGAAGTGTTGTGTTTTTGCAAAGACGATGTGGTCTATGTTGGCTTCCCTGTGTTCGGTGGACGTGTGCCCGCCATTGTTCTCGAACGCATAGATGCTCTTAAGGGCAACGGGTGTAAGGCAATTGTTGTTGCTGTTTATGGCAATCGTCATTATGATGATTCAATTAAGGAAATGCAAGCCTTCTTAGAATGTCACGGATGCAGTGTAGTAGCTGCAATCGCAGCTGTCGCACAGCACAGCATGGTGCCGTCGATTGCTACCGGGCGCCCTAATGCCGGCGACATGGCACGTCTGCGCGAAATCAAGGCGGAAATAGATGCCAAGCTTGCCTCCGGTACACTTATAGCCATGCCGAAACGTCCCGATGAAACCTATAAGGAGTATCGTCCTCTGCCCATTTTGCCAATCTCGACCGATGAGTGCAGTTCGTGTGGACTATGTGCCGATGAATGTCCGGTGGATGCAATATCGCTTGGACCGACATGCGAAACCGATGCGACTCGATGTATAATTTGTATGCGTTGTGTAGCTGTGTGTCCCTCCAAAGCAAGGCAACTACCACCTGAGATGCAGCAGGCAGTCAAGGCAAGACTCGAAAGCAGATGCCCTGTTAATCGCGAGATTGAACTATTCTTTGCTGACGCGCTGAGCAACTAAATAGCGATTATAGTAGGCTAATAGTAGCGTTGTCAACGGTAGCGCTATTATCAGCCCTACAAAACCTAAAAGTGTGCCCCATACTGATAGAGATAACAGTATGATTGCCGGGTTCAGTCCCATAGCCTTGCCCATGATTTTGGGGACAAGGACCAGGTCTTGAATACATTGAACGACGGCATATACTAAAAGGCATAGTCCCCATATTTCCCAAAAGTTGGTATCTGAATTTGCAGCACAAACCAAACACAGGAGGGTGGAGGGTATAAACGAGATAAGTTGCAGATAGGGTACGAGGTTAAGTATGCCGATAAATAGTCCGAGAACTATTGCTAATGGCATGCCAATAATCAGAAATCCGATGCTGAAGAGTATCCCGACGATAAAAGCCACTAATGCCTGTCCACGGAAGTAGTGATTCATGCTTGATTTGATGTCGTTGCCGATTTTGAATGTAATAGCTTTGTATTTTTGAGGTACAAGTCGACGGAAGCCGTTGAGCATACGGTCGTAGTCAAGCATTATAAATACTATGTATAGAATGACTATAAACCAGTTAAACAGGCTTAGTATTATGCCAAGACCGCTTGAAACGACTCCTCCAAGTGTGTCGAAGATTGTCTGCATATCTTGGCGCGTAAGTTCGTTTGATATGCGTTCGAAGTCGATTGAATTGCGAAGGAATTCATGAACTGAGGCGGGAATAAAAGCTACGTTGCTTGTCCCCGAGGCATATTCGCGAATTAGGGCTGCTGCGTGGTGAAGTTCATCAATGATATATGGTAGTAGAAACATTCCTGCACATATAAGCAACAGGCATAGTTCTAACAGAGTTATGAATACGGGAATGGCTCGATGTTTTACACGCAATATGCGGCTATTGTATTGCACGAATGGTTCGAGCAAATATGCTATCAACCATGCTACTAAAAATGGCAGTAACACGCTGCTTAATAGATTGATTAGCCATATTGCACCTACTATTACAGCTGCTGAAATGATGATTCGTACGACGCGGTCAAACGTGTATGGGCGCGAGCCTGTGAGGTCATGATATTTATCTGAGTTTGATGTTCTCATGATATTATTGTTGGTCGTTTCAAATTTGTTGGCAAAAATAAGAAAATTTTCATACTTAATGAAATTTGCGTAAATTTGCACTTCACTGCTGATATATTGATAAAAACAATTAAATAATAATTACAATATGACACAAAAAGTTCAAACGCTTCTTAATGACAAAATGTGGGCTCGTTGGCTCGCGTTGATATTGGTAGCACTAATGATGTTTTTTGCCTATATGTTTGTCGACGTAATGTCGCCTCTGCAATCGTTGATTGAAACAGAGCGTGGCTGGTCGCCTGAGGCATTTGGCTACTATGCCGGCGCTGAGTATATGCTCAACGTGTTCGGATTTTTAATTGTTGCAGGTATCATCCTCGATAAAATGGGCATTCGTTTCACAGGTGTGCTTTCGGCGTCGGTGATGTTTGTCGGTGCATGTATTAAACTTTATGCTATTAGTGATGGCTTTCAAGACACAATGCTGTGCCAATGGCTCGGTTCATGGTGGGTTAACATGCCCGGTAGCGCGAAGCTTGCAGCTTTTGGTTTTATGATTTTTGGCTGCGGCTGCGAAATGGCTGGTATCACTGTCTCGAAAACGCTTGCAAAATGGTTCGACGGTCACGAAATGGCATTGGCTATGGGGCTGGAAATGGCATTGGCACGTGTCGGCGTGTTTGCTATCTTCACCATTTCTCCGCGCTTGGCAGACTGGGCAGGTAATGGCGACATGACTGTTGTTACGCCTGTTGCGTTCTGTACAGTGTTGCTACTTATTGGTTTGATATGCTACATCGTGTTTACATTTATGGATTCACGCCTCGACAACGAAGTTAAGGCGCTTAAAGGATCCGGATCTGCTGCGTCTGTTTCATCTGACGAAGAGTTTAAAGTTAGCGACGTTGCAAAAATCTTGTCGAGCAAATTGTTCTGGGTGATTGCCATGCTCTGCGTGCTCTACTACTCAGCCATCTTCCCTTTCCAACGCTACGCCACCAATATGTTGCAATGCAATCTCGGAATGGATGCACAGAGCGCAGCCGACATCTTCCGTTGGTTCCCCATCGGGGCAGCGTTTCTCACACCATTCTTGGGCTACTTCCTCGATCGCTACGGTAAGGGTGCATCGATGTTGATGCTCGGCGCTTTGCTGATGATTGGTTGCCACCTCACATTTGCCTTGGTGCTTCCGGTATATCCCGAAACATGGCTTGCATTTACTGCAATCGTGGTGCTTGGCGTGTCATTTTCGCTTGTTCCTGCGGCTTTATGGCCCTCAGTACCCAAGATTATGGATAAACGCTATTTGGGTAGTGCATATTCGCTGATTTTCTGGGTCCAAAACATCGGTTTGTCGCTGTTCCCCATTCTTATCGGATATGTGTTGCAGAAAGCCAATCCCGGCGTGGATGACCCGATGCAATATAACTATACCGTACCGATGCTTCTCTTTGCATCCTTGGGCGCATTGGCTTTGGCATTTGGCGTTTGGCTACGCATCCTCGACAGCAAGCATAGCTACGGTCTCGAACTTCCCAACATCAAGAAGTAAATCACAGTCAAATAAAGACAATAAAAAGCGTTTGGAATGCCTCCAAACGCTTTTTGCTATCTGAGCGGTAGACGGGGTTCGAACCCGCGACTTTCAGCTTGGGAAGCTGACGCTCTACCAACTGAGCTACTACCGCATTGTCCGATGCAAAATTACAAAACTTTCTGAAACTGACAAAGCAAATAATTCGTTTGTATTATCTTTATGAGTGGAACGATGTTTATTTATGGAGTTTGATGTGGGAAAGAACTTAAATTTTACGTAATTTTGCGTATTGTAAAATAAATGATGCTAAAAGCAGTTATACATATATGTATATAAATAGATTAAGCAGATTTTCAACTTCGATATTGTTTGTGTTGTTTGCCATGACATTTTCGGGTTGTGGCGGTGCGAAACTTGCAACAGCCAATGAACAAAAGGCACGTGGCGAATATTATGATGCAGCACGCACATATCGCAAAGTATACAATAAGTTGACCAAGAAGGAAGATCGCCTTTTGCGAGGCGAAGTGGCGTTTTTGATGGGCGAATGCCATAGAGAATTGAATCAGTTCCAACGTGCTTCGGCAGCTTATCAAAATGCTATTCGCTATGAGTATCCCGACACGATGGCTTATTTGTATTTGGCTGAAATGCTTCATGCCGGTGGTCAATATGCAAAGGCTGTAAGTGCTTATGAGGATTATTTGGCGATGCGACCTGATGATGTCTTGGCAGCAAACGGTCTCGCTGGTGCAAAGATAGGCGTTGCTCGTTCGGGTTGCACGCGCTATGTGGTGCGAAAGGCAGAATTGTTCAACTCGTCGCGTAGCGATTTCTCCCCGATGTTTATGCCCGGAACGACGGACCGTTTGTTCTTTGCTACGACACGCGAAAAAGTGATGGGAACGCGCAGCGAGATCACCGGCACTAAGAAAGCCGATATATGGGTTGCATCAAAAAATGAACTTGGCGTATGGCAGCGTCCTGAAGCAGTGGAGGGTGAACTGAATACGGAAGTCGACGAAGGAATAATGTCGTTTTCGCCTGATGGCTCGACAATGTATCTTACTCGTGCTCGCCGTGAACCAAATGCTAATACATCGGTCGAGATATTCACGTCGCAGCGTTCGGATGCTCAATGGAGTGCTGCCTCGAAGTTTGAAATTACAGCCGACACACTATCTACATTCGGTCATCCGGCAGTATCGCCTGATGGCACATGGCTCTATTTTGCCAGCGATATGCCGGGCGGTTCGGGCGGTCGCGATTTGTGGCGCGTAGGAATAAAGGACCGTATCGGGACTCTTGAGAATCTTGGAGAATGGATTAATACGCCGGGCGATGAGATGTTCCCTTATGTGCGTACAGACTCAGTGCTATACTTTGCCTCAAACGGCCATCCGGGATATGGTGGCTTAGACCTGTTTAAAGCGGAACTGAAACCCTCGGGCGGATGGGCTGTTACGAATATGGGTACGCCGGTCAATTCGTCGGCTGACGACTTTGGTATAACATTCGGTGAAAATGAAACAGGTTTCTTCTCATCTAACCGCAATGATGCCCGCGGATACGATAATATATATTCGTTTGAACTTCCGGAACTTAAGATTCAAATAAGCGGGTGGGTGCTCGATAAGGATGAAGAACCTGTGCCGAATGCCATAATAAGAATTGTCGGTGACGATGGCTCAAACCAAAAGCAGGTGGCGCGTGCCGATGGCACATTCTCATTCCCACTCAATAGGGGTGTGAAGTATGTTATGCTTGCCGGTGCGAAGGGATATTTGAATGCTCGTCAGGAATTTACGTCGGATACAGCTGAGGAAGATGCCGAATATGGCGTAGACTTTATTTTGGCTTCAATCACAAAGCCTGTTGTTATCGAAAACATATTTTATGACTTCGATAAAGCAACTTTAAGACCTGAGTCAAAGACAGCTCTCGATGAAATGGTGCAGGTGCTGAGTGATAATCCGAATGTTACTATTGAGATGGCATCGCACACCGACCGTAAGGGCTCGGATGAGTACAATATAGACTTGTCAGGACGCCGTGCTCGTTCGGTTATTGATTATCTAATATCGCAGGGCATTGAGCCGGCGCGATTGCAATCGCAAGGTTATGGCGAGTCGCGTCCTAAAACTATAACTAAAAAGTTAGCTCGATTGCATCCTCAGTTTAAGGAAGGTGATGTGCTGACCGAGGAATATATCGATACTCTTAGCATTGAGGACCAAGAGGTAGCTGACCAGATTAATCGACGCACGGAATTCCAAGTGCTGTCGATAGACTATAAGATGTATTGATGCGATGAATTTTCGTACGGAAATCGGTCGCTGTCGAGGAAACTTTACGATAGATCATGATGATAAAATCGTGATGCTTGGCTCATGCTTTACAGATTCGATTGGCGAACAACTTGAACTTGATGGATTCAACGTAATCCACAATCCTATGGGACCGCTTTATAATCCTTGTTCGCTTGCTCGAGTGTTTGCTCGAGGAAATAGAGCGTATGATGTAAAGGATTTTGAGCAGTGGACCGATGGATATCATTGCCTTGATTTTGCGTCGCGATATAGTGGTGAAGACTCTGCGGCTTTGACAGAAATGGTAAATCATGATTTTTCAGTTCTGTCAGAAGCTATTAAAGAGTCCACGGTTATTATTGTAACATTTGGGACATCGCGAGTTTACGAATTTAATGCCACAGGGATTCCTGTGGGAAATTGCCATAGACTTCCTGCTGCAATGTACGATGTCCGTTTGTTATCGATAGAAGAAATTGTTGGCTTGTGGCGCGATTTATTGCCCAAGGATAAGAAGGTGATATTTACGTTAAGCCCAATCAGGTATATAGCAGACGGGCTTGTAGAAAACTCATTGTCGAAAGCTACTTTGCGAGTCTCCATTGATAAAATCTGCGAAAACGGTGGATACGACTATTTCCCGTCGTTTGAGATTTTGAATGATGATTTGCGAGATTATCGTTTCTATACTTCGGATATGAAGCACCCATCAGAAATGGCTATAGAATATGTCTATGAACGCTTTGCTGAGGCATATTTTTCGCAATCGACTATTGAGAAATCTCGATTAAACCGTAAGATACAGGCTCGCCAACGACATATACCAACACATAATCATTAAAAATGGATTTGAATATTCAACAGATAATAAATGCAACATCGGCAAAGTCGTTGAGGCGGTTAAATTCGGAAATTCGTGTGAAGCGTTTGCTGATTGACAGTCGCTCGTTATATGACACTGAGGGGGTGATGTTTTGTGCACTCAAGACAGAGTCCTCGGATGGTCATCGCTATATTTACGATGTATATAGAGCCGGAGTAAGGGCGTTTCTTGTTGAACATCTGCCTTCAACGGCAGATGTAATGGCTGATGC
>X279_Western_Grey_Kangaroo__coassemble_107_pt1 | contig 10847 bp, 5 predicted proteins | sample X279_Western_Grey_Kangaroo__metabat2_low_PE_007 | metagenome-assembled genome bin X279_Western_Grey_Kangaroo
GTCGAATTGGCTGTGCATTGTGTCATACTTGAGCATGTAAGCCATGTAGTCAACGGGGAGAAGGTCGTTGATAGCAACCACTTCGATGTCGTTGCGTTTGGTCGAAGCGCGGAATACAAAGCGACCGATGCGACCGAAACCATTAATACCGATTTTTGTCATAATAGTAAATTGTAGTTATTGGGATTTAATGAATTGTTGTTTTGAGACTGCAAATTTACGAAAAAATTCCGTAATTACGTCAGTGTCTGATAATTTTATTCAGTCCAAGTCAGATTCCAAATCGAGATACGCTCTTTATTACTGTCAAAACCGCCTGCGCAAAGATTGGTAATCTTGATTTGGAAATTCCCGCTGACGTTTACATCGAGCGAGTAGCTATATGGATGTTTCTGCACATAGTCGGCTTCTGCAACAACCACAGTGTCGTCCTTAACCACCGCGCCACCTTGGAGAATTTCAACTTTGAAGCTGCCACCGGTCTTGTCGGAGAATGCGAAACCATAGTTGAATGTCAACGTGCCACAACCGCCTGTGAGGGTGGGAGAGGTGATTACGCCGGGTGCAGAAGTTTTGCCATTAATAGTCGGTGCGAGGGTCGATTCGTCGCCGATGAAGGCAAAGCGAGGATTTGTGTCATCAACACCGGTCGCTTGACCGCTAAGGATTGCGCCATTTACAATTGTCCAACCTGTGGCATTTGTATATGTGCCATAGCTACTCTTGGCAGCACCATCGTTGAAGCTGTTGAAATTACCTTTGTAGTCGTCTGCGGGAGTATCGGGGATCACGGGAGTATCAGGTGTGTCAGGTGTTTCTGTGCCGTCAAGCCACTTGTAGCTGTTGGTATTTTTGAAGCCCGGTTGTCCGAAATACTTTGCAATATCACCGCCAAGCAGAACTTGCTTGCCAAGGTTTTCGGGATGTTGCTGAAGACTGAGTGCCGTGCGAACGCTGCCTGAGGGGAGCTGTACAGGAATACATTTTGAAGCATCTGTGCAGTTTGCGTCATCGGCAAGCAGAATGTTAGTGTTCGAAGCACCGTCGGCAGTAAACGTTGCACTTGTATAATCCATATCGGTGCAAGAACCTACGATGTAGCCTTTCACATATACAGCTGTTTGCGAAGCATTTGCACCCATAGCAATGATATTAGCCACGCTGTAAGGTTCAGATTCAGAGCCTTCACCTGTGGTCGGAGGAGTCACGGGTGTGTCCGGAGTTACAGAGCTTGCGTCGCCAAGTTTTACGTCAGTTACGCACCACGTTGCATAGTTGGCGTCTTCAGTTGCATAATAGCGGAATCCGATATAGATTGTGCCACTATATGCGCTGAGATCTATTTTGCCTGATTCTACCCATTCCGAATAGCCCGATGCAGGGGCGGTAGCGATGGTGGGATTGAGTTTTGTGTTAGAGCCTTTCGTATCAGCTTGGGTCATTACATAAACTTCAAACTTAGTTGTAGTAGATCCATAACCGTTGACTTGTGTGCGGAACGAGAATGACTTTTCAGTAACCTTGCTCATATCAATGCCGGGAGTTACCAACCAAGCATCGTAAGGCGGTTGAGTGCCTTTATAACCGGTCATGGCAGCGTATGCTGTGCCACTATATTCTGTCTTATACCAAGCCTTGTCGCCTGAGATTTGAACAGATTTCCAGTTTGCAGGAATACCACTGGCAAAGTTTTCGTTGAGCGCAGCTACAACGTCATCAACCGGAGGTGTATCAGGTGTTCCGTCATCAAGAACATATTCTGAAGTATTCTTGAAACCTGCCACACCGAAATATTTAGCAATGTCGCCATGTAAAGATACCAAGGCGCCAAGGTTACCGGGATTGGCTGAAAGGTTAAGGCCGGTACGAACCGAACCGCTGGGAAGTTGAATGGGAATACATTTGTTTACATCTGTTTCGGATGCCGATGATGCAATGATAATATTGGTTGTGGATGCACTTTCTGTGCCGAATATAGCTTCTGAGAAAGTCATGTCGGGGACAGACCCGACGATATAGCCCTTAACCCAAACACCAGTTTCGCTTGCATTTGCACCCTTGGCAAGAACTTGGTTAACGCTATAGGGTTTTTCAGCAGAGCCGTCGCCATTTTCTATAGGGGTATCGTCGCCACCGGATGTCTTGCCCTCGATTTCAAATTCAGAACTTGAACCGCTGTTGTCGGTGATGCCGTGAGTGCCCATGAAAGGTGCTAATGTACCTTTGATAAGGATTTCTTTGCCGTAGTTATCGGGATTTATAGCAAGTGCAACGTATTTTTGGAGATCAGATTCTGAGGGAAGTCCAACAACAAGACATTCTGCGATGTCTTTGCTTTCAGGAGTTTGACCGATTACAACTGTGTTTCTTAAAGTTGCTTCAGCGTTCCGCTCGATGTTTTCATTTGATGTAACGGTTTCAACGCCGGGAGCTACTGTACCGACGATATAACCCTTAACCCATCCGGAAGTCGTTTGGTCGTTGACTTGCTTGGCAATAGCTTGGAACACATCGTAAGGATTGGTTTTAGAACCTTTCGGAACGGTGGGATTACCTACGTTTTGCCATGAGTTAGAGTCGATAAGCGTGAGCTGCCAACCACCTGTGCCGGCGAGGTTAACATAGTAGCCCATGATTGCAACCACATCGCAGCGACCTTCAGGGAGTTTTTGATTCCAGAAGTTCGAGTAGCCGCTGGTGCGAATGTCTATGGTGTTGCCCGTGGCGTCGCTGATTTGTTGTGTTTCACCACTCGAATGTAGGTAGAGAACGTGGGCAGGGTTGCGTTAGGCACAAATTCTACGTTGTTGAAACGAACGATTTGGCTTTGCCATTTGCGAATTTCTGCGGGAGTTGCACCGATTTCGCTGAACGACTCAACAACGATGGTGTCGAGTTGAGCTACGTCGGGCATGCCGTTGAGTTCGGCGTGCTGATAGAAACGTTCGGGTGAGATGAATGAAGTTTCATATCCGGGAATGCTGCTGTTGTAGCTTGGGAAGCCCACTTGGAGTAAGCCACGGTATTTACCAACATGAAGACCTGTGAGGTCGACAACAACTTCTTGACCGCGACGATACATCAGGTAGAGGTTGTATGAATTGATAGAAATGGTGAGGGCGGCAGTTTCGTCTTGAAGTATGATATACTTGAAACAGTTGCCTGCATAGTCTGACGAAATTACACGTCCTGCTATGATTATATGTTCGCCATTTTCTTTTGCCGGAACAACTTCGCAATAATTGTCGGCTGTATCCCACATCAGATCCTTAACTTCGGCAATGGTGGTGTTGGGAGTCAAGCTTGCCACCGGAACATCTCCTACTGAGGGTGCGTCGAAGTCGTCTTGGCAAGAGCTGAATCCTATCACAGCGAGAGCCAAGGTCATCAAGCCGGCTATATATGATTTCAGATTTTTCATTGTCTGAGAGTTGATTTAAAGTTATTAGTTGATATGCAAATTCTTGATTTCCCAAGTATCGGCACCTTCAGCAGTTGCGCCGTATTTGAAAGCTACTTGTACTTTCTTGCCGGCGTATGCACTGAGGTCAATCCTGCCTGAGTTAACGAATGTCCACGAACCGGATTCGGGCCAAGTAGGAATTGTCAACATTGTCCATGCTTGCGTACCTTCTTCACGAATTGCAAAGCCACAAGCTGTTTTAAGTGTTGTTTGGAATTTAGCAGTGTGTTCGAACGATGCGGTCATCGCGCCTGTGAGTTCAATTACGGGGGAAATTGCCCATGCTTCGGCATTGCCTGTGCCACCGTAAGCAGAACCATTGAGGTAGTAGGCATTGTTATATGACTTCCACGTCCAAATCGGATTGTTAAGACCATCGGGAACCGTAACATCTTCAATTGTCCAGCCTGACATACCATCGGTATTGTCGCCGGCGAGGAACGTCATACCTCCTTCAGAGGGATTATCGGGTGTTTCGGGTGTACCTGTGCCGTCAGCCCACTTATAGCTGCTGGTGTTTTTGAATCCCGGTTGTCCGAAATACTTTGCAATGTCACCGCCAAGCAGAACTTGCTTGCCAAGGTTTTCAGGATGCTGCTGAAGACTGAGTGCCGTGCGAACGCTGCCTGAGGGGAGCTGTACAGGAATACATTTTGAAGCATCTGTGCAGTTTGCGTCATCGGCAAGCAGAATGTTAGTGTTCGAAGCACCGTCGGCAGTAAATGTTGCACTTGTATAATCCATATCGGTGCAAGAACCTACGATGTAGCCTTTTACGAATACGGCTTCTTGTGATGTACCTGAACCCTTGGCAATAATATCTGCAACGTTGAAAGGATCTGACTCAGAACCTTTACCGGTAGTGGGGGTGTCAGGAACAGTGGGAGTATCCGGAGTACCATCCATGTAGATTGCAAGGTTTTTGATTTCCCAAGTAGAGCTGTTTGAAGATGTGGAGTTGAACTTCAAGCCAATCTGTATTTTTTTGTCTACAAAGGCATTGAGGTCAATATTTCCACTATTAACAAATTCCCAATCAGAACCTGAGGGCCATGTCGGAACGGTTAGTGAAGTCCAATCAGTTGTGCCTTCAATGCGTGCGAATACGTTACAATAGTCGCTGATTTTTGCTCCGCGAAGATAGTTGAGGGCATGATCGAAAGCCATTACGGGTGCAGTGGCTACGCTGAGATCAATTACAGGCGAGATTGCCCAAGCTTCAGCTTCGTGGCTTGATTCGTTGACGTAGGCAGATGCTTTGAGATAGTTGCGACTGCTGTCCCATTTCCAAACATAGTCGATGTTGTCGGGATTTGATGTGTTTTCATAAGTCCAACCTTCGTCGCCGTTGACGAGGAGTTCGTTGCTGCCGGCAGGTTTTTCTTCATCTCCATTGTCAGGGGTTGAAGCATCAAATCCTATGCAACTTTGTGCATCTATAAGCAAAATCTGCCATGCGTCGCGATAGCAGCTGAGGATGCCGACTACTGAGCCATTGCCCGAAGGAAGGATGTCGTATGCAAAATCGGAGTAAGAACTGTTGTAGACAATTATGCTATTGCCATCTTCATCGACAATGTTGCGGCTGGTGGTTTGACCGGTGGTGAAAGGTTGACCAGCCTCGCGGAAGCGTACATTGTCGATACGAATCAAGCGGCTTTGCCATTTGATTTTATCGGCAGTCGATTTAGCTGCAGCGAGTTCTGCAATTGAAGTAGAAATTGTATCTACTTTGCCTTTCGAAGCGTCAATCAATGCGTGAGGTGCAAAATCGGCAAGTTCGATGCGGTTCACACTGCCGGATTCTGTAGTGCCGAGTTGTACCAATCCGTTATAGCGACCGATTGTCAAACCGGTGACGTTTACTGCCATGGCGACGCCACAGGGATATTCTTCATAGAGGTCGCTTTGATTGATACCTATCGTGATGGCAGCCGATTCGTCTTGGAGAATTACGGATTTGTAAATGTTGCCCGACTTATCAGAGCTGACTACAGTGCCGATAACGGTGATTGAATCGCCGTTGTCGGCAAGACCAATCAAAGTGCCATAGCTATTATTGTCTTGCCAATACTTTGTCTTAAGATCGGCAATAGTCATGTTTGCTTCAGTGCCTGCGGGGAATGTGGGTACATCCATGGGCGGATTCACCCAGTTGTCGTCGCACGACTGCATGGCCACGGCACCGAGAACCAATGCTGATATATATAATGAAATCTTTTTCATGATTAATGTTAATTTATATCTGATTAGAATCGTATGCCTGCGTTAAAGAATACGCGAGTGCCCTGCGCATAAGTGTAGCGGTTGGGATACGCTGCACGATCGTAGTTGTCCGTATCGATACGTCCTTGTTGATAAGCGTAGGTGACAACGTCGCGATTGTTGAGAACATTGTTGATATTGAGGTTGAAATTAAGCGAGCAGCTGCGGCTGAAGTAGATTACTTTGCCGATGGAGATGTTGAGTGTGAAAGCATTTTTCAACTTGTCTTGGATGGCAAGTTCTTCAATTTTGGCAGTCAACTTGTCAGCTTCAGGATATTGAGTCCACAGGTCGGGCAGTTTTTCGTGGTATGCCGGTGAGAGGTTAACGTATGCATCGCCTTGCCATGTACCGTTGATTCCGAAGAACCACATGCCGGGTGCAGCCCAGTCAAGACCGATGTTGGCTGCATATTGTGGAGTCGAGCCTACGTAGTAGTTCTTGAGATAAACGGTTTGTGTCGTGTCGTTATGCAGACCGTTTTCAAACGTACGAGTGCCTTGAGGATTGTTCTTATATTGGTAGCGTGAATATGTTCCGGCAAATGTTGTTGTGAGAGAGGGTGTCAGTTTGTATTCCATGCCGAGTTCAACGCCTTTGTACACTTTCTTAACGCCTGCAAGCACGTAGTAGGTGTAAGAATTGTAGCGGTCGTCGTAGAAGCCTGTGCGTTCGATACCGTCGTCGCTCATTGTGTAGAACGCTGCGAGCGACCCACGGAAGCGACGATAGTTCCATGTATAGCTGATGTCACCGGAGAGAATGCGTTCGCTCGAAACGTTTTCAACCACATCGTTCTTGACGCGAGGCATCAGATAGATAGCATCGGCGAGCGGGGCGCGAGTGGCATATTCGCCGTGTGCGGCGAAGTAGTTGTGTCCATCGAGTTTGTGTATTGCGCCGGCTTTGATGCCGATGTTGTCAAATTTCTGCCATTCGCCCTTGCCGTAGGATGTTTCGGGAGCGCGACCATTGCGCATGTGTCCCTCGCGTTGGAATTGGGTGTATGACACATCCAAGCCATAGTTGATGTCCCAACGAGGAAGGGTGATAGTGTTTTGCAGCCATGCGTTGGCGCTGAGGGCATAAATGTTGTAGTCGTAGCCAAATTTATCGCCTTTGTAAACGCGGTGGGTGTAGGGATCAGGATAGTTGAAGTTGTTGACCAAGTTGTCAGGAGCAAGGGTGATGTCGCGGTCGCTGAATGGGTCAACGTCAATCCAAAATTCACCGCCAAGAAGGTCGCGGACAGTCTTGTAGTTTGCTGAGTTGGCATATTGCACTGCCACGCCTGCCTGCAAGCTCATGATGTCATTGATACGTGTGTTGACGTAGCTGTTGAACTTGAGGTTGAGAGTAGTGTTGATGCGATTTTCCTGAATATAGTTTGCACTTTGCTTCTTGTCTTCGGAAAGCGATTGGTTGGTATGGTTGTTAAGCTCATTAATCAAGTATAGTTCGTCCCAATCGATTTGACGGAAACTTTCGTCGTTTTGCCACAACCATGTGTAGTATTCCGATTGTTCGGTAGGTTGGTCGTTGTCATCAAGATAGTACGACGGCAGGTAACGATAGTAAGTGGGGTTGGGGTCGTTGGCTTTGTAGTATTGCAGAGCCGAGCGATTGTAGTAGTTATAAGCTACGGCCACGGCAGTGTTCACCGTTGTCGAACCGTCTTTGTATAGCCAGTTGAGCATGGCTGTGGGATCGTATGTTTCGGTTATGCGTGATGCACGCTTTTTGCCTTGATACCAACCCCAGTTGGGATTGTAGAGGTTATCGTCGAGCAAGTCGTATATTTCCTGATACGTACCGGTCGAAGTGGCGCGCTGTGTCGGACCGCCCCAAGCCGTAAATACCAATTGGTTGTTTTGATTGAAGTATTTTTCAATCGAGAGGAACAAACCTCCTGAATTGTAGAATGTGCCATCGATTACACCTTCTTTGGCATAGCGTCCGATGCCGCTGATTGTGAATGCCCACCCATTTTTATTAAGACCGGTGGCATAGGTCATCATGCCACGAAACATATAGTTGGAGTTGGTGTACGACACAGCACCGTTTACGCCTGTTGCATAGAGGTCGGTGGTAGTGTTGTAGTTGACTGAGCCACCGATGTCGCCAAACCCGAAGTTGTTGGCTGCAAGACCGATATTAGTGGTCTTATTGCGAAATGCACGCGAGGTCATACCCAAAAGCGACGAGAAGTTGAAACGACCGCGGATAAGATCGTTAAATCTAACGCCATTGATGTAAACTGCTTGATATTGGCTGTCATAGCCACGATAGCGGAAATACATCGGACCGAAGTTGTAAGATGCGGTGTTATAGAAGACGTCATCGTTCGCACCTGTGAGGGCTGCAATGCCTTGAGTGTTGTCGTCTTCATCTTCAAGGATTGATTCGTCGAAAATCAAATCTTCGTTTTCACCGTAGAAATCCAAGGTTTCTTCGGGAACCAATCGTATTTGACCGAGGTCATTTTCGCCGGCGTTGAGATTTACTTCAAGACCTATGACTGTATATCCTTCGCAGCTGATGACAAGGTAGTCGCTGCCGGGATTTAAAGCCATGTTGAAGTCGCCATTAAAACTCGTTGTGGCTGATGTTGCAGTCGAACGCGCCGATACCAATGCGCCGGTAAGCGGATTGCCCGATGTGCCGTCGACCACCATGCCAACCACCTTGGCTGTTTGAGCCGTTATCTGCAATACTGCCGACAACAGCACCAATAAAAATAGTTTTAGTCTCATAGGGATTAATAACTTGATATTTATCTGTTTATATTTATTCAAATTACGCTGTGTAATACGGATGTTAGTCCAACACGTTTGTCATGATACATTTAACTTTCAAAGTTACATAATATGGGTTTAAAATCAAAAAAATTTGTTATAATTTAATAATTTTTAGCTGATTGATTCTGAGAAAATTAATGACGACATTTGGCTGTTGAATCACGAATTTTTTGTACCTTTGAATGCTAAACACATTTTACTAAACGTTGTCAAATTCGATATGTTCAGAAAAACTTTATTAACAGCCCTTATAATAGCTGTTTGTGGCTCTTTTATCTATGCACAAGGTGGTGTTCAGGCTGCCGGCATCGCTTTTTATAACCTTGAAAATCTGTTCGACACTATTCCGAACAACCCTCTCGGTCGTGACCTCGAATACACTCCCGGAGGCAAAAATCAATGGGATAGTCGAAAATATTATAACAAACTTCACAACATGGCTGTCGCCATTGCGTCGCTCAAATCTCGTTTGACGCCCAAGGGTCCTGCAATTCTCGGTATCAGCGAGATTGAGAACCGTACAGTGGTTGAAGAACTCCTGCGACAGCCCGAACTTAAGGATCTTAACCTGCAACTTGTTCACCACGATTCGCCCGACAAACGTGGCGTCGACGTGGCGATGATTTATAATCCACTCTATTTTAAAGTGGAGAATGTGACAAACCATCGTTTGACGGCTGTGTCGTTTGCCACTCGTGACCAGATGTGTGTTGTGGGTTCGCTTATGGGTGAACGTATCGCTGTTATCGTCAACCACTGGCCGTCGCGTTCGGGTGGTCAACAGCGTTCTGCACCTTCGCGCGATGCCGCTGCTGCCCTTAATGTCGAAATTGCAGACTCTCTTTGGAAGATTGATCCGAATATTTGCGTTATAACCATGGGCGACATGAATGACGACCCGATGGACAATTCGTGTGCCAAGGTGCTTGGTGCAAAGAAGAACCGCAAAGATGTGGATGAACATGGCTTCTACAATCCTTTCTGGAAGATGCTTGACGACGGCATTGGCACACTTGCTTACAACAGTGCATGGAATCTGTTCGACCAAATCATCATCTCAGGCAATTTGGCCAACGCGCCCGATGATCGTTGGCACTTCTACAAATCGGTCGTTCACAACCATGAATTCCTTCGTGACACAGAGGGCAAACGCCAAGGCTATCCTTTGCGTACGTTCGCCTCGGGTTCATATCTCAACGGATATTCCGACCACTTCCCGACTGAGATAATTCTTGTTCGTAAGGTAAACCGAAAAAAATAATCTAATCAAATAATCATATTTTATGAAAAAACTATTACTTTCACTCATGGCTCTGTTTGGCTTCACGACCGTATTTGCCGGCACCGGAACCGAAGCAGACCCCTACACCTGTGCGGAGATTATAGCAAAAGCTCCCACCTCAAAAGAAGAGGCTGTTGAGTCAGCTGTTTGGGCTAAAGGCTATATTGTTGGTTTCTATCAAAACAAGGCTGTCTTTGACGTGGCATCGAATGACAATCAAATGTCAAATATTCTTTTATCTGACAACAAAAATGCTTCGGATAAAACAGAATGTATTTGCATCCAACTTCCCAGTGGCTCGGTTCGTGACGCACTCAATCTTTATGCTAACCCTGCTATGTTGGGTGCAGAAGTTGCTATTTGTGGCGATGTAATGTTGTATAATACCTTGCCAGGTCTTAAGAATACAACAGCCTATAAAGTCCTTGCCGAAGGTACAGGTCCATCAACTCCGGACACGCCAACAGAACCTTCAACCGACATTAAACTTCTTGTAGATGGCGATGCAGATTGGACTTATGAAATAACAAATAATCCTGATGAAATAGGTTACGTTTGGAAATATGATTCAAAATATGGAATCAAAGGTTCGTGCTATGTAAATGGTGCAAACCACGAGGTTGAGTCATGGGCGATTTCTCCTGCTATTGATCTCGCAACTGCGACAACACCCTCAATGACGTTTGAGCATACTATTAACTACCTCAATAGTGCTGCAATCAGCGACCACTGCAACGTTTTTGTTCGCATAGCTAACACAACCGATTGGGTTGCTGTTACAGTTCCCACTTGGCCCACAGGCAAAGACTGGACTTTTGTAAGCAGTGGCAGCATCGACCTTACAGCTTATGCAGGCAAACAAATCCAAGTTGGTTTCAAGTATAATGCAACTGCTGCGAATGGTCCTACTTGGGAAGTTAAAAACCTAATCATCTCTTTGAATGGTAGCGCTGTAACACCCGAACCTGCCATTGAAACAGTAGCAAATATTGCGGAGTTTATTGCTAAAGCGTCTGACGCTGCTCCTGCTGTAACTATC
>X279_Western_Grey_Kangaroo__coassemble_114_pt1 | contig 10671 bp, 8 predicted proteins | sample X279_Western_Grey_Kangaroo__metabat2_low_PE_007 | metagenome-assembled genome bin X279_Western_Grey_Kangaroo
GTATAAGAATCATCAAAACAATAAAGACGATGAAGCCATCTACAAAGTAGCTTCATCGTTTTTTATTTAATGCTAATATTTGACCATGCAATAAGCTCTCCACGAAAAGTTTTCATATTTTTTTCACCATTATAAATGGCAAAACATTGAATGGGAGTTGCTCCTGATAAGCTTGCCCATTTTGAAATGCCTTTAAAATAATCCAAAGAAAATGTTGCCCCTGATTTTATTTCGTAAGCAAACTGCTTATCGTTGATATATCGTAGTAAATCTACTTCATTACCCGTACTGTCACGCCAAAATGTAATATTAGGACTTTCACCCGCATTATAGGACTGTTTTATAAATTCATTAATAACTAAATTCTCAAATAGTCCACCACGCAGAAAGTGTGTTGATACTTGTTCGGGTGTTCGTATATCCAAAAGTGAGCAAGCTAAGCCTGTATCATAAAAATATAATTTGGGAGTCTTGACTAATCGTTTTGCATAGTTGTTATAATCGGGCTTCAGCAGATAGCATATATAGCTTGCTTCTAATATAGAAATCCAGGCAGCAACTGTTGACACAGAAATTCCACATTCATTCGCCAACGAAGATAAATTAAGTAACTGTCCTATCCGTCCCGCGCAAAGCTTAACAAAACGAATAAATTTACTTAAATCTCCTATATTTTTCATCAAGCGAACGTCACGTTCTACATAGGTTTGAATATAGAAGGGATAGTAATCGGTTGGAGCAATGTCTTTGTCATAAATGCGGGGGTAAGCCCCTTTGAATATCTCTTCGTCAACCGAACTCGGAAGAATTCCACCAGAGTTCATTTCATAGTGAGAAAATGGCAGTAGCTTAAGAATTGCAGTTCTTCCTGCCAGAGATTGATTAATATTCTCCATCAACAAGAAGTTGTGCGAACCTGCAAGTAAGTACATACCTTCTCGTTTTTCCTTATCCATGTGAGTTTGAATATACGAAAATAGGGTTGGAACTCTTTGCACTTCGTCAATAATGGTCTTATCAGGATATGTAGCCAAAAAGCCCCTTGGATCATCAGCAGCGAATAATTGCATATCAGGATCCTCAAGAGAGACGTACTTATAATTAGGAAAAGAATATCGCAATAGTGTTGACTTTCCGGACTGTCTTGGACCTGTTAAGGTCACAATCGGATACTTCTTAGTCAAGCCCAATATTTTTTCACTTAATAACCTGTCAATCATAGCGTAAAGTTTTAAATCTTTGCAAATTTACGATTAAAAAATAAATTTGCAAGCTTTTCTTACGGATTTAAAACAAAATTACTGCAACGCCGATTGGGCAGATTTGTCGCTACCATCGCGATTAAAGTGCTTGTGAGCACAAACAAAGCCTTTTGTCATCTGCATGAAGGATTTCCACAGTGATGCCTTGCGACGCGGTATGTCGCAAAGCAAACGCAAATAACCCTCAAACCATCCATAGCGAATCCATAACCATACACCCTGACCTTGTAAAACAGGATTCGTTGCCGAGCGGTTGCCGGTAGTAACGTCAGGATGACTTGCTACAACTATCGGAAAGAATCTACCCTTTAGTCCACGACATAACATTTGCCATACAAATACACTCTCTTCGCCACAAGCAAAACGTGGTGCACCTATGCCCAATTGTGTCGAAAAACGCAAATCACTCGGCAAACTTTTTCGACGCAGCGCAATTTCTATAGACGATATATAATAACCCTTGGGGTTCTTGCTTTCCAAAGGAAAAGAAAATTCCGGAAATTGTTTGTTGTCGCCTCCTACATGCTTAAAAGTTGCGAAATCGAGCGTCGAATCAGTTTCAAACACTTTGATTACATCTTTCAATCCCTCGGGACTATATATAAGATCATCATCAGCTATCAGCAAAATATCGGCATTCCCTTGTTCAATAGCATAATTACGATTGCTGCTCAACCCCTTATCATAATGCTCATGTACTACGATGTCAGGACGCTGTAAAACTGCCGGAATCTCAATATTAACCTTGTCTGGATTTTGCAAACTTACCAAATAAGTCACACCTTCAAGCTGTGGCAGAAACATTGCAGCTACACGGTCGATTCCTGATTGACCAAATGTACATATTTGCACTTCGAGTGTTAACATGCTTAACAATTTATAGTGATTCCCAAAAATCCAAACAACGCTGAGCCACAATTTCGCAATCATTGTGCTTCGTCACAAAATCACGACCTTGTGCGCCGGCTGCGATTATCTTATCGGGATTATTAACCAAATCGGTCAGCAATTCATAAAGCCGACTCTCGTCGGGCACTGCATTGAAAACCGGGAAACTGCTCTTTTCACCTATAAAATCATAATATTCTGGCTCAGCACCCGACACTACGGCTTGCCCAGCAGCCATAGCCAAAAGAGCATTAGTGGCAGGCGTATATGAATATAATTGATCGAGCACCAAGTCGCCGGATCGTAGAGCTTCCATATACTGCCTATAAGGAATATTTTCCACTATATTCAAACGACACTTATCGGGATTTTCTTTTACGACAATTTGTGCTATATTGCCCAAAATTCGCGTACCCTTAAAGTCAAGATATTCGCGCTTACGTCCAAGAAAGAAATTGACTTTCCCATCTTGCACAAGTGAACGTTGAATAGGGCTTACAGATTCTAAATCTATAGGAATTCCAATATAAGCTAACTTATTAGACGGTATTCTACGCTGCATGGCAAGATGATACTCGTAAAGCACAGTCATCACACCATCAACATTATCATAAATATATTCACAAAATTCACCCAATCGCCCCTGTTGCCAAAGTTTATCATGTTCCAAATTAGCCGAATTTGCCATATTTTGCGAACCATCGACATTGAAATATTCGGTATAACACAAAGGGCAATCTACAGCAGTAACCATGTCGACAAAAGCCTTATCTGTGCCGGCAGCCGTCAGAACAATTTTATCGTTTCGCGATTTAAGAAGATTGAATATTTTCCTTATGCGATGTGGTTTTAGTCTCACAAACGTAGGGCTGGTCAATGCCACAATGTCAAAACCCTGAAGCTTACGTGAAGTCAACAGCTGTGCATAGAGCAGAGCGCCACCCAAAGGTCCCCGAATATACCGACTCAGATTTATGGTACGCTCTGTATCCATCCATCCAGAGCCTTCCGATGCAACCACAACAAAATGACCCAAACGCCGTAATCCGGCTGCCAACGAAACGTGACAATTGCTGTAATCGCCTAAGAGGAGAACTTTCATGAGGCTAAAGCGAATTGAGGCGTTGCAACTCTTCAAGCGCCTCTGCAGAACTCAATCGTCGCTGCATTCGCAACGTAGTTGCAAAGTCGCGTGCTATGACAGCCACTGATGGGTGGCTAAATATGTCCTTATAATAATTATAGCTTTTAGTGTAGATACTGTCTATTTCGTCATCGTCGAGCGAACATGTATCCACCCCGAGTGTTTTGATTATATCATGAACAGCATTTATGGCGGTTTTGTCAATTTTTTTGCCTGCTGCAATACTGCGACACATGACATTTGCAAGCAACATACCGCTCGTGACCTGAAACTGTTTTAAAAGTTCTTTCCACGCTATTTTTGCTGACATATTAGGATTTCCGTTAAAATAGAAATCAAGCGTCATCGTTATGGGGTCTTCGCCGTCTTCAAGCGAAACCAAAGATATATATTCCTCACAATCGCAGGCAACAAGCGATATAGCCATACCGGCTATACCGAAACTCTTGTCCTTTTCATCGATGTATCTAAGCTTATTTTCCATTGCATAATCAGTTGATTACCACAATTTTTGCTACCGCGCCTGAGGACGTATCGCCTTCGGTTTTCGAGGCAAAAACCAAATAGACACCCGAACGCACACGTTCTCCGCTGCGGTTGCAGCCGTCCCATACAGCCATCCCACCTTCCGACATGGTTTCCCACAATACGTTACCTTGCATATCCGCAATTTTCACAAACGAGTCTTCCATCAACCCGTTTATGGTAATCCACCCTGTATATTCGGGACGTACCGGATTGGGATAAGTATATACTTCTGAAAAATCAGCAGCAGCCGGAGCTGACGTACTGCTATATAAGAACATACCATTAGGTGTGCCGATAAGCACGTCATTGCCGTTAGGATTGCAAGCCACTGTATATATGCAGTTAGAAAGCAATGGTGAATTATCAACGGTGTATTGTGCTATGATTTCTGTTCCGTCCTCATTTACCAAATAAACACCTGATGCTTCGGTTGCAATCCACTTGCGATTTGAATGGTCGACAGCAATACCGAGAATTGTTTCGCTTGCAAGTAGATAGTCGGCATAGTTTGTACCATCATTACGTGCAACTTTGGGACGACGTACGGAAATGTTATCTGAATTTGTCGTACCAATCTGATTTAAGTCTGTGACAACAAAAACACCACTCGACGTACCAATCCAAAAATGCCCGTTATTATCTTCTACTATGCACGGTTTGAACGTTGGTGAAGTAACAGTGCCATCTTGATCCGCAAAGGCTGTGTAGACATTGTGGGTATCATCGCTCGTTTCTGTAGTACCCTTAGTATCAACACCAATTATAGGACCATCCCAACTGCCACGAATATAAAGCCCCTTATTCGAGCGAGAAGAAAATATTAAGTGCATATCACATTTTCCCGGTTCAGATGAAGTAAATTTAGAATCAATCCAATCATTCATAGTAACAGATGCCGGATCTCTCCTTAATTTTTCTAAAGCTTCCGCCGGAAGAATCTTATAAACATTTACCGTCTGTTCCGGCAAACTATTTTCAGTATCCGAACCTCTCCAATATCCTACCCACAAATTTCCTTTGTTGTCGAATGTAACATCAAACACACGTGTACCCCATATAAAATATAAAGGAGAGTTTGTCTTGTCGTAGGTATATATAACTTCTTCATTCTTTATAATAAGCAAACCATAGAAGTTGTTGGTGTGATAAATGATACTTGGATCTACCGGGTCTATAGCTGTAACGCCTGCACCACCTAACTGCAATGGTTCTGGATGTACTTGCGTAAATTCGCCACTTTCCCAATCGTAACGTTCGCATATAAACACATTGCTTGTGGAACCGTTGGGGTCACCTGCCGGATGAGCATCGCTCATACCCATACATGTGATATATACCGATAAACCATCCCACGAAGGTGTGCAAAAACCGGCATTAAACAGCATTGACGATTCAGGCTTGTATTTATCCGACAATACCGTCGGTATCGAAGAACTGAGATCATAATTAGCAACACCACTATTATCGGCAGCCCACACAGATTCTATTCCACTCCATAGACTTAAAAGTTGACCCTGTATTTCAGTTGTCAAACTTTTTCGTTCTACAAATAATCCGCTCTTATCAAAGAAAAATATTCCATGGTCGCAAAGACCATAGAAACCGTCTTTGTAGGGCAAAAGTAGCGAAATATTAGGCATATCTGCCACTTTTTCCCTGATTACTTGTTTACCTACAACGTCAAATTCATTTATATGGACCATAAATTGACTTCCCGTAAGAAACTTTCCGGATCCTAAAGGCAAAGCATATCTAATATTTAGATCAGACAAGTATTCAAATTTTTCAAGCGAATTATGACGGTCATTTAATGATGATGAATATAGCTTACCCGAAACAACTACAAACAAATATTCATCCGTAGCCATAATATGACTGACAGCCTTATTGTATATACCTGATTCGATAACTTGCAACTTTTGATCGTCATATATGACTATGCCGAAATCTGTTGCCAAATAAATCTTATCGTTGTAAAACATTACGTGGTTAATATTCTTACTTCCTGTAAGATTGGCATCCTTGATTTCAGGCATATTAACAACGTTGCCATTGTCATAAAGCAAATCGATGTTTCCGTTAGTGTAGACAATCATCAAATACTTGTTATCTACATTGTAATAAACATTGGAAATACCACTATCAGAAATCGTAGAACCGGGAGTATAGTACAATGTTTCCTGATATTCCTTGTCGTAGCTATATAGAGAATTGCCTGTCAGGTAATAAACCTTGTTCGGGGTATCGAGTATTTGCTGATACGATTCGCCCGACATTGGGAATATTTTCCACGAACCGGGTGTATGCTGTCCTGAGAGCGATAAAACAACTGTCAGAAGGGCACTAAACAATGATAGTGTTTTCTTTTTAATATTTACGAACATCTATTGTTTGCCATTTAAATATTCTATAAGTTTACGTGTAGCACGACCTCGGTGGCTTATTTCGTTTTTTACCTCCGATGTAGCTTCAGCAAACGTTATATCCCAACCTTCAGGTACGAAAACAGGGTCATAACCAAAACCAATGTTTCCTTTCGGCGTATCTATAATTTTGCCTTCAACACAACCCGTAAAGTATTTGATTTCTTTTCCTTCGACAAGAGCTATTACCGTACGGAATCTTGCATTTCTATTTTTTTTGCCTTCGATATTCTTCAATAACAATTTCATGTTTGCAACACTGTCATGTCCTTTTTCTGAAGCATATCGAGCACTACGGACCCCCGGTTCACCGCCTAAAGATTCAACTTCAAGACCCGTATCGTCGGCAAAACAGTCATAACCATAGTGTTCTTTTACCCAACGCGCTTTCATCTCGGCATTACCTTCAAGTGTGTCAGCTGTTTCGGGCAAATCTTCGTTACAATCAATATCAGCAAGTGATAATATTTTGTAATTATCACCAACGATTTGACGAAGTTCGTCAAGCTTATGTTTATTGTTTGTAGCGAATACTATTTGTCTTGTCATTACTCTTTATAACGCGCTATTATTCAATTTATTGTACTACAATATTAACAATCTTGCCGGGAACTACGATAATCTTCTTAATCGTCTTACCATCAATCCACTTGGCAGTACTTTCGTGTTCAAGAGCCAATTTTTCAATTTCTTCACGCGAAGTCGAAGCATCGACACTAATGTTGAAACGGGCCTTGCCATTGAACGATATAGCGTAATTTATGGTCGATTCTTTCAGATAATCTTCGTTCCATTTCGGCCATTTCGCATCGCAAATTGTGGTAGTATTACCAAGTGCCGAGTGCCAAAGTTCTTCAGCAACGTGAGGTGCAAACGGTGCGAGAGTTATAATCAAATCAGAGAGTACTTCGCGTGAATGGCACTGTTGTTTTGTGAGTTCATTCACACAAATCATAAATGCTGCAATCGAAGTATTGTACGAGAAATTTTCTATATCACCACTTACTTTCTTGATAAGAGTATGAAGAGTCTTAAGATTTTCAGCAGAAGGTTTACAATCTTCTGCAAGCAAGGTGTCTCCCTTGTAGAAAATACCCCACAATTTCTTTATAAATCGGTTCACACCATCAATGCCATTAGTGTCCCAAGGTTTCGATTGTTCGAGTGGACCAAGAAACATTTCGTAAAGTCGCAATGTATCAGCTCCATAGCGTTCCACTATGTCATCAGGATTTACAACGTTGAACATTGATTTAGACATCTTTTCAACAGCATATCCACATACATATTTTCCGTCTTCAAGCACAAATTCAGCATTTGCAAAATCAGGACGCCAATTTTTAAATGCTTCGGTATCAAGTACATCATTGTGCACCAAACTTATATCAACGCGAATTTCTGTCGTGTCGTAATTATCCTTCAGACCGTAGCTTACAAACGTGTTTGTATTCTTTATGCGATATACAAAACTTGTACGACCTTGAATCATACCTTGGTTTACGAGTTTTTTGAAAGGTTCTTCTTCGCAAACCTTGCCAAGGTCGAATAAGAATTTATTCCAGAATCGGCTGTAAATAAGGTGACCTGTGGCATGCTCTGTGCCGCCTATATAAAGGTCTACTTGACGCCAATATTCATTTGCTTCTTTCGATACCAGAGCCTCTGAATTGCGAGGATCCATATAACGCAAATAATAAGCCGACGAACCTGCGAAACCCGGCATTGTATTAAGTTCCAATTGATAGCCATCTTCGGTTTTCCAGTTTTGGGCGCGTCCCAATGGGGGTTCACCTGTTTCAGTCGGACGATATTCGCTGATTTCAGGAAGCAAAAGTGGCAACTTTTCGATGTCGAGCATATAAGGAATACCATCCTTGTAATATACAGGGAAAGGTTCACCCCAATAACGTTGACGACTGAATATGGCATCGCGCAAACGATAATTTACCTTTACGCGACCTATGCCCTTTTCCTCAATGAATTGTTTTGTTTTAGCAATAGCTTCTTTGACTTCAAGTCCGTTAAGGTTGAGTTCCGGACCTTCGCTATTAATCATTTTACCTTCTTTTGCATCAAAACTTTCGTTCGACACATCGGCACCCTCAATCAAAGGAATAATATCAAGATTGAAAGCACGCGCAAAAGCATAGTCGCGACTATCGTGAGCCGGTACAGCCATAATTGCACCTGTACCATAGCCGGCAAGTACATAATCGCTTACCCAAATAGGTATTTGTTTACCCGTAAGTGGATTGATAGCGTATGAACCTGTGAACACACCGCTCACTTTCTTATCTATCATACGCTCACGTTCTGTCTTATTCTTTACAACAGCTATATAGTCTTCTACCTGTTTTTTATTCTCTACTGTTGTAACTTCTTTTACATAGATGCTTTCAGGAGCAAGCACCATGAACGTAACACCAAAAATAGTGTCGGCACGTGTTGTGAAAATTTCAATTTCTACTTCGCTATCAGCTACTTTAAACTTCATTTCAGCGCCTTCGCTACGACCAATCCAATTACGTTGAGTCTCTTTGAGAGAATCAGTCCAATCTACTTTGTCAAGACCATCCAAAAGACGTTGAGCATAAGCTGATACACGCAAACACCATTGGTACATCAACTTCTGTTCTACGGGATAACCGCCACGCACTGACAAACCTTCGCTAACTTCGTCATTGGCAAGCACTGTGCCGAGTTCCGGACACCAGTTAACCATAGTATTACCAAGATAAGCAATGCTATAATTCATCAAAACATCACTTTTTTCCTTATCGCTCATTACAGCCCATTGCTGTGCTGTAAAATCCATTTCTTTGCTACCCGCTGCTGTTATACCCTTAGTTCCATTTTTTTCAAATTGTGCAATTAACGACGAAACGGGTATAGCCTTTTGTTGCTTTGTATCATAGTAATGATTGAACATTTCGATGAATGCCCATTGAGTCCATTTATAATAATCAGAATTACATGTACGAATTTCTCTATCCCAATCATAGCAGAAACCTATCTTGTCGAGTTGCGAACGATAGCGTGCTATATTGTTGGTTGTTGTTTTCTCAGGATGCTGACCAGTTTGAATAGCATATTGTTCAGCAGGCAGACCATAAGCATCATAACCCATAGGATGCAACACATTGAATCCACACAAACGTTTGTAGCGTGAATAAATATCACTTGCAATATATCCCAAAGGATGACCTACGTGCAAACCTGCTCCTGAAGGATAAGGAAACATATCGAGTACATAATACTTGGGACGCGATTTGTCTACCTCTGTTTTATAAGTTTTATTTTCTTTCCACTGTTGTTGCCAGCGGTTCTCTATTTCTTTATGATTGTATTCCATTGTTATGGTAATTATTTTTATTTCTATATTTATGATAGTTTAAGCATTTTTTCTATCGGACGACGTGCTTGTTCTGCTATATTTTCATCAATAAGTACTTCTGGAGTTTCATTCCTAAGACAATTATATAGTTTATCCAAAGTATTTAGCTTCATAAACGAACATTCGTTACAAGCACAAGTACTATCGGCAGGAGGAACAGCTATGAAAGTTTTTTCAGGACACTTCTTTTGCATTTGATGTAATATTCCACTTTCTGTAGCCACTATGAATATTTTTATATTAGAATTTTCTGCATAATCAAGCAACACTGCTGTAGATCCCACCTTGTCAGCTATCTCTACCAAATATTTTTTACATTCCGGATGTACTAATACAGCAGCATTGGGATATTGATTCTTTAGTTCCATTATTTTTTCAAGCGAAAATTTCTCATGTACGTGACAATATCCATCCCACAGTAACATATTTCTTCCTGTCAGGCTGTTTATATAATTGCCAAGATTTCTATCCGGTCCAAATATAATTTTTTCTTCCTTTGGCAAAGTATCTATTATTTTTTTTGCATTGCCTGAAGTGACAAGTATATCAGTAAGAGCTTTTACTTCCACAGTTGTATTTACATACGATACTACTGTATAATCGGGATGCAGTTCTTTAAATATTTTTAATTTTTCAGCAGGACAACTGTCAGCCAACGAACATCCTGCTGAAACATCCGGCACTAAAACCTTCTTGTCTGGACACAATAATTTTGCTGTTTCCCCCATGAAGTAAACTCCGCAAATCACAATTATAGGAACATCCTTGAGTGTAGCTGCATATTGAGCCAAAGCCAAAGAATCTCCTATATAGTCAGCTATATCCTGTATCTCTTCCTTTTGATAGTAGTGTGCAAGAATAACTGCTCCTTTCTCTTCTTTTAGCTTGAGTATTTTTTCTTTCAATTCTTTTTCCTTCATAGAATTTTCTACACTCATTTTATTTTTCTTTGATTTTAGAAAAGATAAAAATTAATCTATAAGAACTAAGCAATAATAATACAATGTTAATTTGTTCAATAACTTTCTACTC
>X279_Western_Grey_Kangaroo__coassemble_120_pt1 | contig 10455 bp, 7 predicted proteins | sample X279_Western_Grey_Kangaroo__metabat2_low_PE_007 | metagenome-assembled genome bin X279_Western_Grey_Kangaroo
GCTTAAGGAACTTATCCCACGTCAGCAGTTTGATATTGCAATTCAGGCTGCAATCGGTGCAAAAATCATATCCCGCGAAACAGTGAAAGCTGTACGTAAAGACGTGACTGCAAAGTGCTATGGTGGCGATATTTCGCGCAAACGCAAGCTTTTGGAAAAACAGAAAAAAGGCAAAAAACGCATGAAGCAGATAGGTTCGGTCGAAGTGCCTCAGAAAGCATTCCTCGCCGTGCTGAAATTAGACTGATGCGTGATTGAGACGCTGTGAAAATTAACCTCTTACCCTCCAACCAATAACTATAAATGAAAGTTTCGGTCAAAAGTATATTTCTTGCGATAGCTGTCATGGTGGTATGTGGCAGTGTATTTGCACTCGATTTGCCAATAAAGAATATAAACGGCAGGGAATATTATTATTATGCTGTCAAAAGAGGCGAAACACTATTGTCTGTTGCTGCCAAATTTGGAATAACACGCGATGAATTGATTCAATTCAACCCCGGGGCTGCCGATGGGTTGCGTCAAGGCACTACACTATATTTGCCGGTAAGCGAGTTTAAGGCAGAGACTGTTGTGGCAGAAAATGTTATAGCTGGGAATACTGATAAAAACCAATTCAGCTATAAAGTGCAACGCGGGGAAACGCTTTTTGGCCTGAGTCATCGATTTGGCGTCACCCCCGACGATATAATAGCTTTAAATCCATCTGCAAAAAGTGGCATACGTGCCGGGCAGACATTGTTGATTCCCGGTGGCACACAAAGCCCCCAACCGGAAGTTGCAGTTGAGGTTGAAGAACAAGCCAATGTAGATGAAGTTGCGCGAAATGTTCCATTACGCATAGAATATGATAGGACTCTGAAACCGGTAGAGGCTGAAATAGTAGAAGTTCCCACAACTGAGCTTTTAGAGGAGAATGCGCCGGGTTTTGATTCGCTCAGAATAGAATATGACCGTAGCTTAACTCCGGTTGACGTAACAATCGAGGAAGTGGATCAGCCACTTGGTGATAGTTACCATGAGTCATCGGTGGCTCTGCTATTGCCGTTAATGCTTAGTGATACGGTTGTATCCAAGCAGTCGCGTTCGGCACTGGATTTCGTGCGTGGATTCTTACTTGGCGTTGAGAGCATGGCGCAAAAATCTGCTCGCGTGCAATTGTCGATTTACGATACGTATGGCTCTTCAGAAAATCTTTCGGATTTATTCGATAAAATCGGGTCTGATAGCATGGATGTGGTCATAACTCCGGAAGATGAGGCATTGTTCCGTGCCGTTGCCGATTCGATGTCAACGCACAAAGGTAATGTGCTCAATCTCTTTGCAGTGCAGGATACTACTCACTACACCAATTCGTGCATCCTACAGGGGAATGCACCCCAAAACGTGATGTATGCCAAGGCTTGCGATGCCTTAATGACTATTTATGAGGGTTATAAGCCGGTATTTCTTATAAGCAAGGGCGGACGAAGCGAAAAGATAAATTTTACTGATTTTGTACGGGCACGATATAGCGAATTAGGTATCGAACCATTAGAGGTGGCATACCAAGGAATGATGTCATCGCAAAACCTGATTGATAAGCTCGCTGCAGATTCTGCCGGACGCTATGTGTTTATCCCCGCATCCGGTTCGTTGACCGAGTTTAACAAATTTGCGCGAGCATTGCGTAGTGTGCGCGACAGTATGTCTGACGCTTCGGAGATAGGGCTGTTTGGCTATCCCGATTGGACTACATTCCGCGGTGAATCAAAAAAACTATTGCATCAATTAGGCGCCGTTATATATTCGCGTTTCTATGCTGATATGACAGATTACGAAACTGCGCAGTTCGCAGAACGATTCAGTCGCGAGTATGGTGAAGAAATGACGGAACAAGTGCCGTCGCAAGCCTTATTGGGATATGATACTGCGAGATACATTTTTGGCAATATTAATACGAATGGTAGATTTATGCCTATTACAGACGATGTGTTCAAGGGACTGCAATCATCATTCCGATTTGTAAACGACGATTTGCGTATGTCGGCAGGCGCTTCCAATCAGTCGATTTATGTAATAACTTTCCAAACGGGAGATAATGTCAAGGTTAGAGTTATATAATGGCGTGAGGACGTGGCTTTTGGTACTTGTGTGTGCCGTGCCGTTTTTTGCTGTGGCACAGACTCATTTTGTGCCCCATGTATGGGTTGGTGGACGTGGAGGTGTAACGATGGCTAAGCAGGATATTGCGCCTTCAGTGCCACAGAAATGGAATATGGGTACAACGGGTGCGGTTACGATTCGTTACGCGGAAGAGCGGACATTCGGGCTCGTCGCTGAATTGGGCTGGACACAGCGAGGTTGGCAAGAAGATTTCGAAGAAGCGCCACTGAGCTATTCACGAACACTAACGTTCATAACCTTACCGATTATGACTCAGATTATTTTTGGAGGGAATCGGATGAAATGTTTTGTAAATCTCGGCCCTGAGTTTGCGTATATGTTGGACGAATCGGTGTCTGCTAACTTTGATTATAACAACTTAGGCTCGGTGACGCAGTGGCCCGAGCGAGACAGACAAACCGAGCAGCTTTCGATGCCGATAGCGAATAAGTTTGATTATGGTATCACTGCCGGACTTGGATGTGAGTTCTATGTGCAGCCACGCCATCCCCTTACTCTTGAGGCTCGCTACTACTTTGGATTGGGCAATGTTTTTAACGCCTCGAAAGCCGATACGTTCAGTGCATCGCGTAGCACTTCGATTGAAATATGTTTAGGTTATAACTTTCTCTTAAAATAAAAATAATGGCTGAGCCAAATCAGGAAAAATACGGCGGTCAGAACCGCAAAAACACACAGAGTCCCAATGCTATTGATCTCGCCGGACGCAAGCCTCCAAGCGATGTCGCAATTGAGGCTGCCGTACTTGGCGCTATATTGATTTCGAAAGATGCCTACACGATGGTCTGCGATATGTTGCGACCTGAGTGTTTCTACGGCCCTGCACATCGTTTGATATATGAGGCAATCCAAACCCTTGGTGCGGCTCAACAGCCTATTGACTTTATTACGGTTATTAACCAACTTGAACGCAGCGAAACGCTCGAACAGGCAGGCGGAAGAGCTTTTATAGTCGGTCTGACAACTAATGTCGGGTCGGCAGCCCACGTGGAGTATCATGCTCGCATCGTTATGCAGAAATATTTGGCACGCGAGTTGATTTCGTTCGGGGCAACAGTACAGGCAAATGCTTTTGATGAAAGTAACGATATTGAGGAGGTGATGCAGGAAACTGAAGGGGAACTCTTCAAACTCTCGCAGCGCAACGTAAAAAAGGACGTGACTCAAATTGACCCCATCATCAAGCAGGCAATGGTGCAAATGGAACTTGCGGCAAACAGAGAATCCGGCTTGAGTGGGCTTGAATCGGGCTATCGTGAACTCGACCGGCTAACATCCGGTTGGCAAAATTCAGATCTTATTATCATTGCAGCCCGTCCGGCCATGGGTAAGACTGCCTTTGTGCTATCGATGGCTAAGAATATGGCTGTTAACTACAACACTCCGGTAGCAATATTCTCACTTGAAATGAGTAACTTACAACTTGTGAATCGTTTGATTTCCAATGTATGTGAGCTCGACGGTGCGAAAATCAAATCGGGCAATCTTACGCAATTGGAATGGCACCAGACGACTGCTCGATTGCAGGCTTTATATGGTGCGCCATTGTATATAGATGACACCCCGTCGCTTTCAGTGTTCGAACTGCGCACCAAGGCGCGCAGACTTGTTCGAGAAAAACAAGTGAAATTTATAATCATCGACTACTTGCAGTTGATGAATGCTTCAGGCATGAAGTACGGGTCGCGTGAACAGGAAGTTAGTATGATTTCGCGCAATCTAAAGCAGCTTGCCAAAGAGTTGAATATCCCGATTGTAGCACTATCGCAGCTTAATCGTAACCTCGAACGTTCGGAGAATAAGCGCCCACAGCTTTCCGACCTTCGCGAATCCGGTGCAATCGAGCAGGATGCCGACATGGTTTGCTTTATCCACCGTCCGGAATACTATCTTCGTTCGGGTGAGGATGCTCAAGGCAATGACATTCGCGGTTTGGCGGAGTTTATTGTGGCAAAGCACCGTAGCGGTGCAGTCGACGATGTCAAATTGCGTTTTCGTTCGAGTTATGCGCGTTTTGAAAATTGGGATGAAACTGTTTCTGAATTTACAGAGCATCGTTCCAAGGTAAATACCGGTGCCATTGATCCGACGGGCGACCCGCTTGGAGGCGGTTCGACTGATATTTCGGATAAGACAGGACATGATACGCCACCGTTTTGACAACGGTGGCACAAGGTGTCTGAATATCAGGCTTTGAGTTTTATTCAATAACGTGTTATTGTACGTGTCGTACGTCGGGGTTTGGTGTGCTTGTATTGGTTGAGCGCTTAACTTTGCCGAAGATGCGACCGAAGTTTACGTCGTAGCGCAACCCTACTGTAATCATGCCCTTGTTGTCAGGAATATTGAATGCTTGGCTGCCGGGGTTGATAGCACTTAGATTTTCACTTTTGCTATACCACCCGTGGCTGCTGAATAATAGCATACAACTTGCGTTGAGGTGGAGTCGATTGTTGACCTTATAGGAAATGGAAAACTCGTCCCAATTTTGGTCGTTCGATATTTGATTGATGTATAGGACTTTCGTGGGTTTTACTATGCCGAACGAAACAGTCCATTTGCCGAAATAGCCATAAAGGTTGAGCATGGCATAGAGCGATGTGTGCTCGTTAACATCTCCGTTGTGTAGTTTTGCATAGAAATAGTTGTATGATAGTGCCACACGAGCCGAGAAATGACCATCGAATATCTCGCGCACTCCGAATGTCAGAGTTGGAGCTATGCGCCATGTGTATTCGGCGTTTTCGTAGCGGCTGATAAATTTGCCGTCACCCTTGTAAGTCACTTCTTGGTACGATGGTTGGTAGCGTTTTATTTCGTGAACGAAGGCATTTACCCATACGTGTTTGCACGACCACCACAGACGTTGTTGCATGTCGATATGGTAGCCTGTTTTAAGGTTAGGATTGCCGTTGATATGAAGATAACCGTCATAAACTTGTTCGTTCTCGGTAAGCATAGAAAGAGTGGGGACTATTGGCGAGAGATCACCGGTCGCGGTAAATGTGAACCCCTTGCCTATAGGCATACTAAATGAGGTGGTGGCATTTACGAATGTTTTTGACCATGTGTGAACATTATCGTCGAATGACTTTAGGTTAAGTCCGACCCGTGTCGATAGCGATGCTTTATTGAATTTTGATGTCCACGCTCCGTAGGCAATTAAATGATAGCGCTTGCCCTTGGCAACGAAATTATTTAAAATGTAATTGTTGCGTGTATCGTCGTAAGAACTTGTTGCGCGGAACATTATGTGGTTCTTTTCATTCAATGGTTGTTGGTAGAACAGTGATGCTGAAATCGATTTGAACTCTGTGTTTACAATCGAAGGATATTCGAGCACTTGGTGGTTGTCGAAAATAGAGTCTGTCATAGTGCGTGAATAATCCATGGTGCTGTAGCCTGTTTGTACAAGAGTCTCAAACTGCCTGCCGTTGTCCCAATCCTTTTGGTAGAATGCTGCAAACGTCGGGGCAATTCTTTGTGTGCGTGTCTTCGACGAGCGATAGTAGTCGCCTTGATAGGTGTCGAATACCTCGCCTCCCGTAAATCTATTTTGATTGTAGACGGTCAGATAGGCTGATAGAATTAATGCTTGCGACTTATCGGGGCGATAGGTGTAGTCAGATTGCAGATTGTGTGTAAAATAGTGGAATGGCTCTTTGTTGTTCAGCGCTTTGATGTCAACGTGAAAATCGTCACCGATATAGCTTTCGCTTCTATTGCGATAGGGATTATGGTAATTGCGGTATGACCCGTTGTATTGCAGCGAAAATTCTGATTTGCCTTGGTTGTATGTTGCGCCTATAGGGGCATCGAAAAAACCTGTGTTTACAGCCGAGACAGATTGAATATAGAAAGAGCCGCCGTCGTTCGGCTCTTTAAGGATGATGTCCATCACTGCACTTGCATCCTTGCCTTGATGCTTGACGGGAATCGTAGTATAATAGTTGATTTTGGCGATGTTTTTTGGTTGAATCGACAAAATATATCTTATGTCGCGTTCTATCCCGTTTACGAGAATTATCACTTTGCCTCCGAATGCCGTCATACCGAGCTTATCTTTGTTTACGAAAAGCCCCGGAAAAGGTTGCATATCAAGCAGGGAGAGAATGTTAAAAGAGTGTTCGACTTGTGTATTGGTAGAGCGTTTTCGATGAGTTCGAACGTAGACATCTTTTGGACAGCCGATATTGCACTGTTGCGTACTGCTACAAATAGGTATGCTTCGACGCTTTTGGGCACTTGGTTGAGCTCTTGAAATCGAATAAAGACGTCGTGCACAATGTCGCGAGCTAACTCTCTGCCTGCAATTGTCACCGCAATTCCATATAGCCGATTGAAATTACGCCTATAAACCTCTTCTATAAAACATTTGTCAAGCATATAAATCTGTCGAGTTTCACTATAAAGACAGACAAGCTAAAGAATCATTACCTCAAAGTTACAAAAAAATACATATTAGTACCATATCAAACTTTACGACGGTCTTTAGCTGTTCATTTTTGAGTCTCAGTATATTTTGATGTGTTTGATTTTGAAAAAAGCTGTGATATTTGCGAGATATTGCGTTAAGATTATTATCTTTGCAATAATTATGTAGATACTAAATAAATATGTTGAAGAAATTTTTTATATCGATGCTCGGCACGATTGCCGGTGTATGGATTTCGATAGTGATTTTCGGTTTGCTTTGCATTTCGATTATTAGTGCTATAGTTGCATCAACGGTGTCTGACGAGATGCCGGTTAGCGATGCTTCAGTGTTGCACATCAAACTGAGTGGCTCTATGCCCGAACGCCACCAGGCTGTAGACATATGGCAAGTGGTTCAAAATGCTGAGAACAATAGCGAAAGTCTTATTGATGTCTTGGATGCTCTTCGCCTTGCTGCAAACGATGCGAAGATTAAGGGCGTATATATTGAAGCTGAGAGGATGGAGGCAGGTGTGTCTACTCACGAGGAACTTGTTGCTGCCTTACGTGATTTTAAGGAACGCTCAGGTAAATGGGTGATTGCGTATGGCGACAGCTATTCGCAGGGCGATTATATGCTTTCATCGGTTGCCGATAGTGTATATCTTAATCCTTTCGGCGGTTTGGATGTCAGGGGCGTTGCTTCGCAGGTGTCTTTCCTTAAGGGTTTGTTGGACAAACTTGGTGTCAAGATGCAGATTGTTCGTGTGGGTACGTTCAAAAGTGCCGTCGAACCTTTTATAACAAATGAAATGAGCCCTGCCTCTCGCCTTCAGATGCAAGCGATGGTTGATTCTATATGGACATACATGAGCGATGTTGTCGCTACGGAACGTGGGGTGGAAGTTTCCAAAGTGGACTCGTGGGCTGAAAATATGATTTCATCTTGGAATGCTGACAGTGTAAAAAATGTTGGCGCGGTAACTGCGCTATGCTACAAACGTGAAGCAGAGGATGTCGTGCTTGAGAAGTGTGGCTTGGATAGCGACGATTCTCTTCCATTGGTTACACCGTCGGAATATTTATTGCTTAACAATGCTGTTGAACTTGATAAAAAAGCTCATGTTGCTGTTCTGTTTGCCAACGGAGATATTGTTGATAAGGGCGATGGTGGCATTGTAGGCGAACTTATGGTGCCTGAGATTCTTGATTTGGCAGATGATGACGATGTGAAAGGTCTTGTGCTGCGTGTAAATTCGGGAGGTGGTAGTGCGTTTGCGTCTGAACAAATATGGGAAGCTCTCGAATATTTCAAATCGAAGGGTAAGCCGTTATATGTGTCGATGGGCGACTATGCTGCGTCGGGTGGCTATTACATATCATGTGGCGCTGATAAGATTTATGCTGACAAAACGACTCTTACCGGTTCGATTGGAGTGTTTGGCATGATTCCTGACTTTTCGGGCTTGGTAAGCGACAAATTGGGCGTGACGTTCTCGACTGTGCAAAGCAATCCGAATGCAGCCATTACGACCATGCAGCCAATGACTGCACAGCAATTGGCTGCGATGCAAAATAGTGTCAATGGCATTTATGAAACATTCACCGGACGAGTTGCGGCAGGTCGTGGCATGAGTCAGGACTCGGTGAAGATTATAGCCGAAGGGCGTGTGTGGACAGGTGGCGCAGCCCTTGAGTTAGGTTTAGTTGATGAAATCGGTGTATTGAACGATGTTATCGACGATATGTTAGACGAAACAGGTTTAAGTCGCCACGAGGTGGTGTATTATCCTAAGATAAAAGAGGAGTTTGCAGCGACAATGCTACGTAAGGCTCTTAACGGAGTTTCAATCAACGGCGTAAGTGTGGACGAAGGCACATTACAAATGATGAAGTTTGTTGACAGAATGCGCACTATGTCGCCCATTCAAGCCCGTATGCCGGCGATTGAGATATATTGATTAATACTTGATTTTTAGTAGTGATATTTCAAAAGTTTATATCCAAATTTGTGTTGTTGCCATGTTCTAAACTATATGGCGCAATTACTTATGTGAGAAATAAGCTATTTGATTGGCACATATTGCCACAGCACGAGTTTGATGTCCCGATTGTTGTAGTGGGTAACTTGGCTGTCGGCGGAACGGGTAAAACTCCTCACACAGAGTATATCGTAAACGCATTGAGGCTAAACTATCATGTGGCAGTGTTGAGCCGTGGGTATAAACGTGCTACACGAGGTTTCGTGTTGGCAACGCCATATTCCAAACCATCGGACATAGGTGATGAGGCATATCAGATGTATCACAAGTTTGATTGTAGAGTGACTGTCGCTGTGGGAGAGGATCGTGTAAGTGCAATCAAGGAATTGCTGCGTCTAAATCCTGATGTGAATCTTATTGTGCTTGATGATGCGTTTCAACATCGCTATGTCAAGCCGACTGTATCAATACTCGTAACGGAGTTTAACCGTCCGGTTTTTGAGGATAAGATGTTGCCTTATGGGCGACTTCGCGAGTCGCTTTTAGGAGTGAATCGTGCCGATTTGGTGATAGCGTCGAAGTGTCCAGAAAATATGAGAAGTCTGGATTACAGTCTTTTTGCGAAACATCTGAACTTGTTTCCATATCAGCGTTTATTCTTTTCGCGTTATATCTATCAGGAATTAGCACCGGTTTTCCCAGATCAATCCCGTTCTGTACCTTACCTTGATTGGATGACGGATAAAGATTCTGTACTGGCGGTTGCAGGCATAGGCAATCCGAAACCTTTTATACGTTATCTCAAAAGTTTCATGCCGCGCGTAAGGGTTAATATCTTTGGCGACCATCATAATTTTTCGCGCAAAGATATGAATCTGCTACTTGAGCGTTTCACAACGATGAAAGGAAATAACAGAATTATCGTCACTACTGAAAAGGATGCTGTCAGGATGGCTTCTAATCCTAATTTCCCTGTCGAATTGCGTGCTCATACGTTCTACCTTCCGGTAAAGGTCGAATTTTCGTCGTATGGCAATATAGAATTTGTTGAAGCGTTGAAGCGTTGTTTACGAAGCGTTACAAAGTAAATAAAATATATAATACACATAATCATGTTAACTAAAATAAATCAGACAGCCGAATATTTACGTAATAAAGCCATTGGCGAAATGCCCAAGACTGCGATAATCCTTGGCACCGGACTTGGTGCGCTTGTCGACTATATCGAGGATAAACAATATATCCCTTATTCGGAAATACCGAACTTTCCCGTTTCGACAGTTGAAGGACATAGCGGTAACTTGATTTTCGGCGTGTTGGGTGGCAAGCGTGTTATTGCCATGCAGGGCCGTTTCCACTATTACGAAGGTTATGATATGAAACAGGTGACATTCCCTGTACGCGTTTTTAAGGCTCTTGGCGTCGAAACGCTTTTCGTATCGAATGCTGCCGGCGGTATGAATAAGAATTTTGTGGTTGGTGACGTCATGGTGATAACCGATCAAATCAATCTGTTCCCCGAAAATCCTTTGCGTGGTAAAAATTATTCAGAACTTGGACCTCGATTCCCTGCAATGACTGAACCGTTCGACCACAAACTTATTGCACTTGCCGACCAAATAGCCGACGAATTGGATATTCGTCTTGTGCATGGTGTGTATGTCGGGACTACAGGTCCTACCTTTGAAACACCGGCTGAATATGAATATTTTCGCGTTATAGGTGGTGATGCAGTCGGAATGTCGACTGTGCCGGAAGTTATTGTAGCGCGTCATGGCGATATGCGTGTGTTTGGGCTGTCAGTTATTACCGACCTTGGTGGTAAGGATATAACAGGGGTGCCCACGCACGAAGAAGTTCAAAAAGCAGCTGAAAAAGCTCAACCCAAAGT
>X279_Western_Grey_Kangaroo__coassemble_130_pt1 | contig 10212 bp, 8 predicted proteins | sample X279_Western_Grey_Kangaroo__metabat2_low_PE_007 | metagenome-assembled genome bin X279_Western_Grey_Kangaroo
GGGTACTTATGCCGGCTGTGTCGCGCAACCGCAACCGCCAACTAATCAAAGAGCAAGCCGAAATGGTGCGAGAATCCGAAAAATCGCCTTTCAACAAACTGAGCAAGGGTACGGATCGCCGCCTCGGCATCCTGACATCCGGCATCGCAGCCAATTATGTGGGCGAGTGCTTCCCCAACGGATGCCCATTTTCAGTGCTAAAAGTATCACAATATCCTCTCCCTAAAGCCTTAGTCGAAGAATTGGTTGACTCATGCGATGCGATCATGATTATCGAAGAAGGGCAACCAGTAATCGAAGAAATGATGCGTGGTCAGCTCAACCGTGGCGCAACAATTTATGGCAAACTCGACGGCTACCTGCCTCGCGACGGCGAGCTCACGCCCGACAGCGTTGCCCAAGCTCTCGCTCATTTCATACCCGAACTCTCCAAACTTGGCGAAAGCCTCAACCCTGCCCACGAAATGGTCGTGCCCCGTCCGCCGGCATTATGCCAAGGCTGCGGACATCGCGACGTTTATCATGCGCTGAATGATGCAATGAAAGAATTTGAAAGTCCCAAAGTATTTGGTGACATTGGTTGCTACACTCTCGGTTTTCTTGCGCCGTTCAATGCCATTGACACCGTGGTCGACATGGGTGCATCCATCACAATGGCTAAGGGGGCTGCCGACGCCGGACAACATCCGGCAGTTGCCATCATCGGCGACTCCACATTTACCCATTCAGGCATGACCGGGCTGCTCGACGCCGTAAACGAGGATTCACCTATCACCGTGATTATTTCCGATAACCTCACCACCGGCATGACCGGCGGACAAGATTCGCAAGGCACGGGCAAAATTGAACAAATCTGCTTGGGCATCGGCGTCAACCCGGCTCACCTCCACACCATCGACTCGCTGCCAAAAAATCGAGAAGATATGAAGAAACTATTCGTCGAAGAATTCAAACATCCCGGATTATCGGTAATCGTATCGCGACGCGAATGTGTACAAACCGCTCGCCGGCACGTAAAAGCATAATTTAATCAACATCTTTCAAGCAATAAAGCAATGAAATCAGATATAATATTAGCCGGTGTAGGCGGACAAGGCATCCTCTCGATTGCAACAATTCTCGGTTCGGCAGCCTTAGACGACAATTTATACCTCAAACAAGCCGAAGTGCACGGCATGAGCCAACGTGGTGGCGACGTAATGTCGTGCCTACGTCTTAGTTCAGAGCCTATAGCATCAGACCTTATCCCCAAGGGTAAGGCAGACATCATCATATCGCTCGAGCCTATGGAGTCGCTACGCTATCTACCATTTTTATCACCTGAAGGCTGGATTGTGACAAATACCGTACCTTTCATAAATATTCCCAACTATCCCGACCAAGAAGCTTTGCTCGCCGACCTTAATACACGCAAAAATGCCGTTGCATTCGACATGGAAGCCGTAGCAAAAGAAGTTGCAAGCGTACGTTCTGCCAACATGGTACTCATGGGAGCCGCAGCACCATTCGTTGGTATTCCGATTGAAAAAATAGAAGACGGCATCCGCAAAATATTCGGACGCAAAGGCGAAGCGATGGTTGAAAGCAACATCGCTGCCTTCCGTGCCGGAGTGGCAAGAAGTTCTAAGTAATAACCATTAACCATAGTTCAATATGTTTCCCGTTTCGCAAGCAGCTTATGATGATGCCATCAAAAAACAAGACATCATACAGATAACCACCGCTACAATCCGCCAAATCGTAGCACTCTCCAACCATCTCGAAGACGTAGTAGGCGAAAAATTCGTTCATCTCGAGATGGGTAACCCCGGTCTGCCACCCTGCAAAGTCGGTGCACAAGCCGAAGCCACAGCACTTGCCAAGGGCATTGCATCAATCTATCCCAATACAGCAGGCATTCCTGAGCTAAAACAGAACGGCAGTGAATTTCTTCGTGCGTTCCTCGACATCGAAGTGCCGCCACGTTGCATCATCCCCACCGTAGGTTCGATGCAGGCGACATTTACCACTCAACTTCTCTTGGGACAACGTCAACCCGGGCGCAATACATTTCTACTGCTAACACCCGGATTCCCTGCCCAACAACATCAGGCTAAAATCCTCGGCTACAAAACCGTCTCACTCGACATCTATGACTGTCGCGGAGAGGCTCTCGAAGCCCGCTTGGAAAAAATACTTTCAAAAGGCGACGTGACGGCTATTCTCTACAACAACCCCAACAACCCGGCATGGACCAACCTTACCGACACCGAGTATCGCATCATGGCTCGCTTGGCTGAAAAATACGACGTAATTATCATGGAGGATCTCGCCTACATGGGCATGGACTTCCGTCAAAACTACGGTGTACCCTACGAGGCGCCGTTCATACCGACAATTGCAAAATATACCGACCGCTACATCCTTTTCGTATCGGCATCAAAAATATTCAGCTACGCCGGACAACGTATAGCCATGGTGTGTATGTCGCCGACCGTCGCCGACCGTCGCTACGACTTTTTCGAAAATTTTTACGAAATGCCCCGACTGATTGATGCCTACGTCTTTGGCGTGCTCTACTGCGCATCGTCAGGTGTTGCACATTCTCCGCAATATGCCTTTGCAGAAATGATGCGTGCATCTTACGAAGGTCGTGTAAACTTCGTTGCCGACTGCAGCGAATACGGGCGTCGCGCAGCAATAGCAAAAAAGATGTTCCTCGACAACGGTTTCCACATCGTATATGCCTTCGATGGCGACCAACCAATCTCTGACGGATTTTTCTTTACCGTAGGCTACGGAAATATGGGAAGTGCCGACCTCCAAAATACCCTTATGCGCTATGGCATCTCTACAATCTCGCTGAACTCCACCGGCAGCGTCCAACGTGGTCTGCGAGTGTGCGTATCGCTGCTGTCCGACGAAGAAACATTTAACAACCTCGAAAAGCGTCTTGTCGCTTTCCACAAAGACTATCCGCTATGAATTATGTAAGCGCCGACGAAGCCGTAAAGCTCATAAAAAGCGGCGACCACCTCTACATCCAAGGCTCTACTTCAACCCCCGAAATTCTGCTCGATGCACTAACACGCCGTGCAGACGAACTGCGAGAGGTGGTGCTCCACATGGGCTTCTCCGTTTCGCGCCGCGAAGCACCATTCTGCTCACCCGAGTATAAAGATTCGTTCATTGTCGACAGTTTTTTCGTGTCGAACAACGTGCGCCGCTGGATTGCTGAAGGCTATGGCGCAACTACTCCTAAATTCCTTAGCGAAGTACCCTCGCTCTTCCGCGACGGCACATGGCGATGCGATGTGGCTGTGCTCAACTGCTCAATGCCCGACGAGAATGGCTATGTGAGCTATGGCGTGTCGGGCGACGTAGCTTTCTCTGCTGTTGAATGCGCCAAGAAAGTCATCGCGCAAATCAATCCGCAAATACCCTACTCTTACGGCGACCCCGTAATTCACCTATCGAAAATCGATGCAGCAGTCCTTGTCGACGACCCATTGGTTGAAGTGCCTACCCCCACACCCAACGAAGTGGAAATTGCTATCGGCTCGGCAATTGCCGAACGCATTCCCGACGGCGCGACGCTGCAAATCGGCGTCGGTGGCATCCCCAATGCCGTGATTGCCGCGCTCTCCAACCATAAACATCTCGGGATCCACACCGAGGCTATGACCGACGGCGTACTACCCCTAATCCAAAATGGCATCATAGACAACTCGCTCAAGAAAATCGAACCGGGCAAGTCCGTTGCCTGCCTCGCCCTCGGTTCACGCCACCTCTATGACCTGATGAACTATAACAAGGACATGATTTTCAAGGATGTGGCATGGACCAACGACCCATTTATCATCGGGCAGAATCCAAAGGTCATGGCTATAAATTCGTGTCTCGAAATCGACCTTACCGGACAAGTATGCGCCGACTCAATCGGCACCCGCATCTTCTCGGGTATCGGCGGTCAGCACGACTTTGTCTATGGTTCTTCGCGCTCGGAAGGTGGGCTTTCGTTCATGGCAATGACTTCGACCACCAACAAGGGAGTAGGCAAAATCAAACCCGTGCTGACTCCCGGCGCAGGCGTCGTGACCACACGATTCCAAACCAACTGGGTAGTTACAGAACATGGCGCCGTAAATCTTCGAGGCAAATCCTTGCCCGAACGCGCCCGACTGATGATTTCAATTGCCAACCCTGCCGACCGCGAAACCCTCGAAAAAGCTGCCTGCGAACGCTTTGGCTACTCATTCCTACGGTTACGGTAATTTCCTAATTTTAAAATACATGTGGATGCTGTCTAATGGGTTTAGGCAGCATCTATTGTACTATTTAATTCGGCAGTTTCAACTGGCAAGTGCTAACAGACAACATTCCTTCCCCGTTTCGCACTCACTTTCGTTTCTTTGTCGTATCTTTGCACATAGGAGTCGCCTTGACAATTAATTACTCCGTCTAATAATCCTATGAATCCAAACAACATTGCCCCTGATTGGGCAAACGACACTAATTGCGCTATCACCGTCACCGACGTTGATGGTGTGATTATTTACATGAATGAAAAATCACGCCAAGTCAACGCCAAATTTGGCAACCCATTGTGGCACAATCTCGCCGAATACCACGGCGAAAGGGCTATGGGCATAATCCGACATCTGATTACAAGCGGCGGCACAAATGCCTACACTATCCAAAAAGGCGAGATCCGAAAAATGATATACCAATCTGCATGGCGCAAGGACGGTAAAGTAGCCGGTCTGATTGAAATATCCATGGAGATTGCCAACGACCTGCCCCACTACGTCAGATCCTAAGAATTGGCAAGCACAACCATTTGTTGACGTAACAGCAATTTGAGCCACTAACTTTGTGTTCAAAAAAACATGAACACACAGGTTAGTATTTGGATAAAAGGAGTTATCGCAACTGCAGGCGCATGGCTATGGCTGATGATTGAGCCGGCACTGCCATACGGGATGGTCTGCACCCTTATGGTTTTAGCTGACGTAGTATCGGCAAGGCGATTGGCACAACGTATACGAAAAATCGCGCCAAGGCACCACAACCTTCTCAAATTCAATTCTGCTCGATTCGGGCAGATATTTAAGACTTTATCTCGAATCTACGCAGTACTCCTACTCGCAGCTATGGTTCAAGGCGTCATAGTCGGTGAAAGTTTCGAACTTCTCAAATTCGTAGCCGGATCGATATGCTTTTGGCAAGGCATCTCTATTCTCGAAAACGAAGCAAGCTGCAACGCTCGCCCTTGGGCCCGGATACTACGTCGAATCCTTATCGACAAAACTGAGCGCCACCTCGGCATTACACTCGATGAACTACGCAAAAACGACGGTCTGTAAAAAATGCTTTGTCATTCCGAAAAAACTGCGTATCTTTGTTTGTTAAAACGATTCTAAACAAACAAATAACATATAACAACTATGTTCAGAACATATACATGCGGCGAATTGCGTTTGGCTGACGCCGGAAAAGAAGTAACCTTGGCAGGCTGGGTGCAACGCATACGCAAGATGGGCGGCATGACATTTGTAGACCTGCGTGACCGCTATGGTCTAACCCAAGTGGTGTTCAATAACGCAGACAACGCTTCGCTAACCGAAGAAGCCAACCACCTCGGACGCGAATATGTGGTACAAATCGTCGGCAAGGTTGCCGAACGTTCTGCTAAGAACCCCAATCTCCCAACCGGCGACATCGAAATCCTCGCCTCGGCACTCACCGTGCTCAACGCCAGCGAAGTTCCGCCATTCACCATTGAAGACGAGAGCGACGGGGGCGATGATCTCCGCATGCGCTACCGCTATCTCGACCTTCGCCGCAATCCCGTGCGTCGTAACCTCGAATTGCGCCACCGCATGACCATGGAAGTGCGTCGCTATCTCGACTCGAAAGGCTTCCTTGAAATCGAAACCCCTATGCTCGTAGGATCTACTCCCGAAGGTGCTCGCGACTTCGTAGTACCCTCGCGTATGAACCCCGGACAATTCTACGCACTCCCTCAATCGCCCCAAACCCTCAAACAATTGTTGATGGTGTCGGGCATGGATCGCTATTTCCAAATCGTAAAATGTTTCCGCGATGAAGACCTTCGCGCCGACCGTCAACCCGAGTTTACTCAGATTGACTGTGAAATGAGTTTCGTCGAACAAGAAGACGTCATCGCAACATTCGAGGGCATGGCAAAGCACTTGTTCAAGGAAATCCGTGGCGTAGAGCTCAACGAGCCCTTCATCCGCATGTCTTGGGCTGACGCAATGAAATATTACGGTTCAGACAAACCCGATTTGCGTTTCGACATGAAGTTCGTCGAACTGATGGACGTACTCAAAGGATTCGGCTTCAGCGTATTCGACAACGCTGCCTACATCGGTGGTATCTGTGCCAAAGGTGCAGCATCATACACTCGCAAGCAGCTCGACCAACTCACCGAATACGTCAAACGTCCGCAAATCGGCGCCAAAGGTATGGTATATGCTCGCGTCGAAGCTGATGGCACCGTAAAATCGTCAGTCGACAAATTCTATACACAAGAAACCTTGCAAGCTCTTGCAAAGGCAATGAATGCCGAAGCCGGCGACCTTATCCTCATCCTCAGTGGCGATGACATCATGCGAACTCGCAAACAACTATGCGAACTTCGCCTCGAAATGGGTCGCCAACTCGGCTTGCGCGACAAGGATAAATTTGCATGCCTGTGGGTAATTGACTTCCCGATGTTCGAATGGAGTGAAGAAGAAGGGCGCCTCATGGCTATGCACCACCCCTTCACCCATCCCAAAGATGAGGACATCGCACTGCTCGACACAGATCCTGCAGTTGTTCGTGCCGATGCCTACGACATGGTAATCAACGGAGTAGAAGTTGGGGGTGGTTCAATCCGTATTCACGACAGCCAGCTGCAAGCCAAGATGTTCGAAATCCTCGGATTCACGCCAGAACGTGCTCAAGAACAATTTGGCTTCTTGATGAACGCATTCAAATATGGTGCACCTCCCCACGGCGGACTTGCCTATGGGTTGGATCGTTGGGTGTCACTCTTTGCAGGGCTGGATTCGATTCGCGACTGTATCGCATTCCCCAAAAACAACTCCGGTCGCGATGTCATGCTCGACGCCCCCGCAGCAATCGACGACAAACAATTAGACGAATTGCAACTCAAAGTCGACCTTCGAGCAGAATGACAATTGCCGAAGTAATCAACGCCATAAACGACTTTGCGCCCCTCTCACTCCAAGAATCTTGGGATAACTCAGGGGTGCAAGTCGGTGATATAACAGCCGAATGCAGCGGTGTACTGTTATGCGTAGATGCCACAGAGACAATCATTGACGAAGCAATAGCCCGAGGATGCAATTTGGTCATCGCTCACCATCCCCTGCTATTTCGCGGACTAAAACAGATTGTAGGGAAAAGCTTAGTGGAACGAACAGTACTCAAAGCCATTCGTAGAAGCATCACCGTGTTCAGCGCCCATACCTCGTTAGACAGCACCCGAGGCGGCATTTCATGGGAAATGGCACGCATGCTCGGGTCAGAGGTTACAGGCATTCTCTCACCCTCAACAAGCGACCCGTCTATTGGCTTGGGCGTAATAGTCGAATTTTCGACACCCTTTACACCCGAAGAATTTACAGCGAAAGTTAAACAAACATTTGGCAGCCCAATATGCCGTTGCACAGCAGCGCCCAACGCAACGATTCAGCGCATAGCGATGTGCGGAGGCGCAGGTGGAGAATTTATAAACGAAGCCATCGCAGCAGGCGCTCAGGCTTACATCTCGTCGGACACACGATACCACGACTTTGTCGACCACGCATCTGACATTTTCTTGGTCGATATTGGTCATTATGAGAGTGAATCGTGCGCAAAAGACATTTTTTATCGCGTTATTACAGAAAAATTTCCTAACTTTGCAGTCTGTAAATCAGAGTTAGAAAAAAATCCAATAAACTACTTATAAGCGCTATGGCAGCAGACAAGAAAACCGAACAAAACCTTTCAGTCGAACAACGCTTGAAGTCGCTCTACGAACTTCAAACCATCCTCACCGAAATTGATCGTATCAAGACAATCCGCGGCGAGTTGCCCCTCGAAGTTAAGGACCTCGAAGACCAAATCGCCGGTCTAAACACACGTATCGACAATTTCAGCAACGAAATCGACGAACTCGAAAAGGCCGTAGCAGCCGAAAAAGAAAAAATCAACAACTGCGACAGCCTCATCACCCGCTACACCAAGCAAATGGACAACGTTCGCAACAATCGCGAATACGACTTACTCCACAAAGAGGTTGAATTTCAAACGCTCGAAATAGAACTTGCCCGCAAGCACATCAACGACCACAGCCGTGCTATCGAAAACCGCAAAGCTGACATCCAAGCGACTCGCGAACGTCTTGCCGACCTCGAACACATCCTTAAAGAAAAACAAAACGAACTCGAAGAAATCGTAAGCGAAACACGCCAAGAGGAAGAAAACCTGAGCGACAAAGCAAAAGGTCTTGAAGTGAAAGTTGACGAACGCACACTGCAAGCATTCAAGCGTATTCGCAAGAATGCCCGCAATGGTCTTGGTATCGTCTACGTGCAACGCAACGCTTGTGGTGGTTGTTTCAACCGCATTCCGCCCCAAAAGCAAACGGAAATCCGTATGCACAAGAAAATTATCGTTTGCGAATACTGTGGTCGCATCATGATTGACCCAACCCTCGCCGGAATCGAAGAAGCATAAATCAATCCCCAATTAACAAAATGAAAGCGGTTCGAAATTCGAGCCGCTTTCGTTTTGCTATAAACGCACAAAATATTAATTTTCCCCGACAAGATTGAATTTGGCTGGGCGCTTCTATAGCTTGCGTATTGCAAGGTAAAACGCCATTATAAACCTGCGTATTGCAGGGTAAAATAAACTATAAAAGTTGCGTATTGTATTTTAAGATGTAAATTTGCATCAAAATATCATCTTAAATTAATGTTATGGTAGTATTTAATCGCAAAATATACGACAAATAGTTGATTGGAAAGAATCCTCTAATGGTTCTAAAGCCTTACTAATTGAAGGTGCGCGTCGTATTGGCAAATCTACAATTGTAGAAGAATTTGGCAAAAAGGAATATAAAAGCTATATCTTAATTAACTTCAATATAGCCAGTGATGGCGTTAGAGCTGCATTTGAAAACAACTTGGATGAATTAGATACCTTTTTCATGATTCTCTCTACTGAGTATGGAGTAAAATTGCACAGGCGGGAATCATTAATAATATTTGACGAAATTCAAAAGTTCCCCAAGGCACGTGAAGCTGTGAAATACTTAGTTGCCGATGGACGATACGACTACATGGAAACCGGCTCTCTAATATCTATAAAAGAAAGTGTTACAAATATTACAATCCCTTCGGAGGAACGTAAAATAACGATGTACCCAATGGACTTTGAGGAATTTGCCAAGGCTATGAATGAAGGACTTCTGATAGACTACATACGCAAATGCTTCAATGATAAAAAGCCTCTTGAACAAGGGCTTCACAAAAAGGCGATGCTTCTTTTTCGGCAGTATATCATTGTTGGAGGAATGCCTCAGAGTGTATCAGCATATATAGAAAATGAACGCGATTTTGCAAAGGCAGATATGGAAAAACGGGATATACTCGCATTATATAGAAACGATATAATGAAAATAAGTTCATCTTATCGTTCTAATGTAATGTCAATATTCGACCAAATACCGGCATTTTTATCCAAATCAGAGCGTCGTATTATCTTCAGTAAAATCGAAAAGGGTTCATCATTTCCCAAATATCATGACACATTCTTTTGGCTATCGGATTCGATGATTACCAACGAATGTTTCAACTGCGCAGACCTTAATGTCGGGCTATCGTTGAACGAAGACCGAACATACGTAAAATGCTATATGGGAGATACCGGGCTACTTATCAGCCACACATTTGACGAAAACGAAATTTCAGATGGAGAATTCTATCGCGAAGTATTATTTGGTAAATTATCTGTAAATGAAGGTATGTTCTACGAAAATGTGATAGCGCAATTATCGGTGGCAAAAGGACATAAACTATATTTCTATACTCATTATAACGAGCAACAACATCGAAACGACATTGAAATCGATTTTATATTATCAAATAACAGCAAACTCAAATACAAAATTTATCCTATAGAAGTTAAATCCAAGGATAAATATGCGAC
>X279_Western_Grey_Kangaroo__coassemble_135_pt1 | contig 10138 bp, 8 predicted proteins | sample X279_Western_Grey_Kangaroo__metabat2_low_PE_007 | metagenome-assembled genome bin X279_Western_Grey_Kangaroo
CATCTGACTCAAGGCCGTCATCTGTGCAAACTCCTGTCAGACAAGTTCGACTAACAGCTACTCCGTCGGCGCCGGCTTCACGTCCTGCCGCCGGTACGATACGTATCGGCAGCCTTTCTATCAATGCTCAGTCGCAGCAATCGAAGGTTGCCACTACGCATGTCGAAAGTCGCAGTGAGCCTATAACGCAGGAAAAGGTAGAATCTGCATGGCATTCATTTATCGAAGCACATGCTTCAGAGCATGCTTTGGTTAATATTCTGCGTCAAAGCTTGCCAAAACTCGCTGATAATGGTAAGTATGTACTTTCAGTACTCAATAGCGTCCAATCGAGCCTTATTTCAGACCATTTGACGGATATTCTCACACACATGCGCCAATCGATGCTTAACGATTCGTTTAATTTTGAGATATTCGTAACAGATGACACTCTCGCACCAATGTTCTGGAACGACCATCAAGTTCTGATGCATATGCTCGAAAACAATGGCGAATTTAAAAAATTCTACAAAGAGTTCAACCTCACATTGCTGTAATTAATTAGCCAAGATAGTGATATAAAAAAAACTATGTCGTAATTAAAAGTTTACGACATAGTTTCTTTTTGTATTTGATATGCTTAGTTGTCTATGCTATCCACTTCGAGAGGTTTATTGATGATTTCGTGCCAAGGAAGTCCTTGTTTTGATACTTCGGCGAGGAATGGGTCTGGGTCGAACTCTTCGACATTGTGTACGCCGGGTTTTACCCATTTGCCTGTGAGGAACATCATCGCACCTGTCATTGCGGGTACGCCTGTGGTGTAGCTTACAGCTTGCATACCTGTTTCCTTATATGCTTCTTCGTGTGAGCAGTTGTTGTAGATATAGTAGGTCGATGGCTTGCCATCCTTGTCAAGACCTGAGATGCGGCAGCCGATTGAAGTTTCGCCGTGGTAGTTTGTGCCGAGGTCTTGGGGGTTAGGAAGCACAGCTTTGAGGAACTGCAAGGGCACGATTTTTGTGCCATTGTAGTCGATTTCGTCGATGCGAGCCATGCCGATGTTTTGGATTACGCGGAGGTGTGTGAGATATTCCTGCCCAAAAGTCATCAGAAGCGTGCGCGACGGATGGTAGGATAGTTGAGTACGAGCGATTCAAGCTCTTCGTGGTAGAGGAGGTATGATTCGCGTTCGCCGATATTGGGGTAGTTCAGGGGTTGGTGCACTTCGAGCGGACCGGTTGTCACCCATTTGCCATCCTTGTAGTAGCGACCGTTTTGGGTGATTTCGCGAATATTGATTTCGGGGTTGAAGTTGGTGGCGAATGCCTTGCCGTGGTTGCCGGCATTGCAGTCGACGATGTCAAGGTAGTGCATCTCGCTGAAATGGTGTTTTGCAGCGTATGCAGTGAACACACCCGAAACGCCCGGGTCAAAGCCACAGCCGAGGATAGCCGTAAGCCCTGCCTTTTCGAAGCGTTCGCGGTAAGCCCATTGCCATGAATACTCAAAGTGAGCTTCGTCGCGTGGTTCATAGTTGGCTGTATCGAGATAGTTGACGCCACATTCGAGGCAGGCATCCATGATTGTGAGGTCTTGATAGGGCAGCGCCACGTTAATTACCATGTCGGGCTTGTGGCGACGGAATAATGCCACGATTTGATCAACATGGTCGGCATCGACTTGGTCGGTAGTAATGTTGGACGCGCCGATAGCTTTTGCGACGGCATCGCACTTGGCTTTGTTGCGTGAGGCGAGTACGATTTCGGTGAACACCTCGGGGTTTTGTGCGCACTTGTGCGCTACTACGGTGCCGACTCCGCCGACTCCGATGATGATAACTTTTGCCATTTTAAATTTTATTAGGTTTGTTTAATTCAGAACTATTGTTGCGCCGTTCAATGGCTACTGCCACGCATGTAAACAGACCAAGAACTATCAGTAACAGGGTGTTGCATCCCAGTACGAGGTTGGCAAAGGTGGCTGCCGGCGTAGCATTGAGTCCGTATATTCCCAAGGCAAATATGACAGCCCACTGCCAAGGTCCGATGCCACCGTTGGATGGCACGCCCATAGAGATTGATGATAACACGAATGTTACCAATACCGCCGTAATTCCCCATTGTTCGAATATTTCAGCCGTGAAGTCGAATGCGAAGAACGACACGAACATTTGTACAAAGTAGCAGCCCCAAATGCCTACTGTGAGTAGCAACCAACGAACTTTGCCACGCATACTCGTAATCACGGCAAAGCCTGCCCAAAGTCCGCTGATAAGTTGTTTGAACTTGACAATGGTTTTATTATTCGAACATTTCGAAAAGAATTGCCACAGTAGCAGAGTTGCGATAACGAGCATAATCCACAGCCATGGCGAACTTAAGATTTTGACTGCGGTGTCGAATGAGGCGCTGTTTTGTGATAAGTAGAAAATTATGGTTTGTGATGCGAGGATGAGGGTTGTCAAGGTTAGAAGGGCTACAGTAAACGTATCTGCAAGACGCTCTGCTACCATTGAACCGAATACTTGACTAAAAGATGCCTGTTGACGATTGGCTATATAGCCCGTGCGCCATACTTCGCCAAGCCGTGGGAATACCAAATTGACGGCATAAGTGCCAAAAATACTCAGTACAACAGTAAACAAAGGCACTTCGATACCAAGAGCCTGTAGCTGTATTTTCCAGCGCATGGCGCGGAAAACATGGGAGAATACTGTGATTCCAAGCATCAGAGCTATCCAGACAAAATGGCATTCCGAGCAAATTGTCTGCCACATCATGTCAAAATCAAAATTGCGAAACAGCAGCCAACATAACCCGACACTTACAACAAGGGGCATTCCATATTTGAGTAATGCCGTAAGTAGGGAATTATGCTTATTTGTCATAGTGTTCATGCAATTATCAATCCGGTGCGCAAAGTTACGAATTATTGCTAAGTTTGTAATTATTTTGGCTAACTTTGTCAAAATTTTTGAGTGACAATCAATGAAAAGAATAATATTGATAAGCTTCGCCTTGTTTGCGGTAAATTTCTTTATTAAGGCTCAGATTAACGTTCCGACCGCTTTGGGCTATTTGCAACGTAGCGAAAGGATGTTGGACGCCGGCAATTATCAGGGCTGCATTGATCAATTGTCGGCAATAGATACCACGGTGTTGGATGATGCTAATCGCCAACGAGTTGCGTGGTTACGCATAAGAGCAGCATACGTTGGCGCTTTCGAAAACGCCGCATTTTTGATACAAAATTATATTAACACTTATCCTGCTTCGCCTCATCGCAGCGAGGCTTTATTGATGCTTGGCAATGTGACATTGCGTACTTCGGCTGCCGATGCATACAAGATATATAAGAAGATTAGCCCTGCGGATTTAGATGATGAAGATGCTGCAGATTTAAACTATCATACAGCATACGCGCAGCTGCGATTGGGTGAGTTTGGATCTGCAGCTACCCGATTCAAATCTCTTACCACAAATCCTGTTTACAGCGGGCTGTCAGAGTTTTACCTCGGTTACATCGCTTACTCTGATGGCGATTATAGTAAGGCTAAGCCACTGTTTGAAGCAGCAGATCGCTCTAAACTACCCGGCTCGACAGCCGATTACTATTTGGCTCAAATTTACTATGCTGATGGTGATTTTGCAGAAGCTTTCGAATGCGCTAATAAACTTGTTCAGTCTCCGGTCGAAGACGTTATGATGACAGCAGAGGCTAATCGTATTGCAGGCGAATCACTTTTTGCCCTTGGGAAAAAGCACGAGTCTGTCCCATATCTGCAGAGATATGTCGATATGATAGAAACGCCCGAACTGTCGGCGCTCTATATTCTTGGTATGAGTGAATATGAAAATGGCAATTATGCAGTCGCGGTGGAATATCTCGAACCGGTCACAGCATCCGATAATGCCATGGGGCAGAGTGCCTATCTCTACGTGGGTGAGGCGTTGATTTGTTTGGGAAAAAAAGACGCTGCATTGATGGCATTTAACAACGCCCTACGTATGGAATACGATATAGAAGTGCAGGATGCTGCTTTCTATAACTATGCTGTCGCTAAGTTTGGTGGTGCAAATATTCCCTTTGGCAGCAGTGTCGCTACCTTTGAGGAATATCTGCGTCGCTATCCCAACGGAAGCTATGCATCTCGCGTTCAAGAATATTTGGTAACAGGTTATTTGACTGAACGTAACTATGAATCTGCATTGGAGTCAATCAAACGCATGAATAATCCCGGACCAAGGGTTTTGGCAGCCAAACAACAAATACTCTATACGCTTGGTACACGTTTGCTTGTTACCGGTGACGACAAAACAGCCCTGCGCTATCTTGAGGAAGCCTCCAAACTTGATTCGTATAGTAAAGAGATTGCAATTCAAAACCAATTGTCGCTTGGCGAAGCATATTATAAACTTAAAAACTACCCGGCGGCAGAAGCAGCACTTAACACGTATCTGAGCCAAGCATCGCGCAGCGATGTTAATCGCCCGTTGGCATACTACGATCTTGGCTATGTCAATTTTGCGACAAAGAATCATGATAAAGCTGCTGTCAACTTTCAAAAGTTTGTCGATAACCCGGGTGTACTTGGTAGCGTAGCAGTGGCAGATGCCATGAACCGTATCGCTGATACACACTTCTATGCCGGGCAATTTGACAAGGCGAGAGCATTCTATATAGACGCTTATGCAACGATGCCTTCGGTCGGGGACTATCCGCTTTTCCAACAGGGAATTATTCATGGTTATCAACGTGAATATAAAGATAAAATCAACGTCCTTGTTTCTCTTTTGGAACGCTTTCCATCGTCATCGCTTGTTCCTGAAGCTATGCTCGAAATGACTGAGGGCTATTTGCGCCTTGGACGAAATGAGGATGCCATTGCTACATACCGACGACTTATCGAAACTCATCCGACAACTGAACAGGGTCGTCGAGCTTATGTTCAACTTGCCTTGACGCAAATAAATGTAGGTGACAGAAAAGGTGCAATTGAAACATATCGACAAGTCATAAAGCTTTATCCCACCTCTGACGAAGCTCACCTCGCCACTGAGGAATTGCAACGCGTATCGGCGGAAGATGGGACACTTGCGCAATTCTCCGAATTTCTCGCGTCGGTCGAAAATGCACCTAAGCTTGATATATCGGAAAGCGACCGCCTCACGTTTGAGGCTGCCGAGCAGTCTTATTTGGCTTCGCAGACCACTGCTCGTTTAGAGAGTTATATAAATGAATACCCCAATGGCGCATATCAAGCTAATGCTTATGCCTTGTTGATGGAAGCTGCCCAAAATGCCGGTAACACGCTTGATGCGTTGACATTTTCAACGACAATTGTCGAGCGTTTCCCCGATAAGCGTATGGCTGAAACGGCGTTGATAGTCAAGGCGCGGTCAGAGCACTCGCTTGGACGTGGATCCGATGCACTCAACTCGTGGACAGCCCTTGAGAATCGTGCATCTGACCCCGCTACGCTCAACCTTGCCCGTGCCGGCATCATGCGTGTAGCACGCGATTTAGCCGACAATCAGCGAGTGATTACAGCCGCCGATGCTCTGCTCGCATCGTCAACTCTCGGTTCAGAGGATCGTAATGAAGCCGTGTTCTCTAAGGCATTGGCTCAGAGTCTCAGCGGCGACATAGCTGCAGCACGTGAGGGGTGGGGACAGATTGCGGAGTATACCGATGATTTATATGGCGCGAAAAGTGCATACTACCTTGCCGAAAGCTACTTTGAGGAGAAAAATTTCACTAAGGCACGTTTGCTGACCGACGCATTGATTGATTCAGCTACCCCTCACAGCTATTGGCTTGCGCGCGCATTCATTCTTTTAAGTGATATTTTAGCTGCGGAGAATAAGAAATTCGAGGCTCGCGAATATTTGCGCTCGCTCAAAGAAAATTATCCCGGCAATGAAACAGATATATTCCAAATGATTGACTCACGTCTCAGCAACTTGCAATGAACTCATCCAAATATTTTATATTAGCTATAGTGTTGGCTATTGCAATCGGCAGCCGTGCTCAGGATTTATCGACAAAAGTGGTCGTTGAACGCTCAACCGAACCTACTGAACGTGCTGCAATGCGCCTTAATGGTCTGTCACCCGTTATTTTACTACCCGAAATGAACCCCGTGGCGCTTTCTACGGCAAATTATGGTGGCGTTTCGACCATTTTGCGTTCGCTTACACACCTAAACCCTGCTGATGGTTCAACTTTGCCTTTGACTGATGATAGTCGCGGTTATTTGTCCTTGGGATACTTCCCAACTTTCAACTTTGGTGTTTCTGCGGGCTATCGTGCTATTGCTACACGGTCTATGACACTTGATGTATGGGGACAGTTTGATGGTGAAGATTATGAGGCAGAAAAAGGTTTCGATAGAATGAAATACAACGGCTTACGCCTCGGTGCAAATTTCGCTAAATCAGTGGATAATAATACCCGGGTAGATGCCGCTCTGCGTTATGAATATGCCGGTTCGAGTACTATGTTGCGCAGCAAACAGAGTTTCCATAGTAGCGATTTCATTGGCAAATGGACTTCGAAAATATATGAATTCGACTATAATCTCGGTATTGGGCTCGGATTTGATTCGTACGGCAATTATGTTGAAAGTATATTGAATCATGAAATCGAAGGGCTTAGTCAGTTTCGCTTCGATATAAATGGTGGTATGTCTATGTCTCATGGCGATGAAATGTGTGCGGGTTTGAACTTCAAACTCGACTATGGCAACTCGTTGGGTATTTTCGGGTTAACCCCCTACTATTCCATGAAATTCAATAATGTAAATGCTCACGTAGGGTTGAATCTTGATTTGTCCATGTTTGGTGACAATGGTGCGAATTTATCACCCGACATCAACATAGCTTGGAATCCCATGTCGCAATTGGCGTTAAAGACATCATTTACCGGCGGAGTATTACTTAACACTATGAATAGAGTACGCGAAATATCCTATTATCTCCCCGGAAATACACTATTTTCACGCTCGTATGTTCCCATTGATGCCGAGTTTGCTTTGTGTGTAGGATTGTTTGGAGGTCTGTCGGCAGAAGCCTTTGCAGGATATGCTATAGCTAAGGATTGGCTTATGCCCGATGGCGATGTTACAGGAAGTATGCTAAGTCAAGTCGATGTCGAAGGCTGGCACGGTGGTATTCGTCTTAATTATCGGCATAAGTCGTTTAAGACCGGTATATCGGCTGAAGTGGCATCGTCTGATGTCGACAAAGCGTATTATCTATGGCGCGATCGTGCAAAATATGTCATATCTGCATTTGCTGAAATGTCGCCCATCGAAAATCTTGTGGCTGGTCTGAGCTATGAATTTCGCAACAATCGTCATACAGATACAGAGAGCCTTGGCTGTATGAGTTTGCTTGACTTACGTGCTCGTTACGACCTGCGTCAAAATCTCAGCGTTTTTATCGAAACCGAAAATCTCTTGGGGCGCCGTTATTGGCAACTTCCGACAATTGCTTCCCAAACTATCCACGGACTCGCCGGTATAAGTTGGAAGTTCTGATTTGGCTATTTGCCACAAAATTTGCTTGAAGTAACGATTGTATGGATTTTTTTGCTAACTTTGCGTATCATATACAAGTAAATTAGCTTAATGAGAGTAAAAATACATCACGAAGGCACTAATATTCTCCTGGTTTTGTTTGTCGTGCTCGTGGCGATAAATCTGCCGATATGGTTTTATGCTGATTCAGTTGTATTGCCCATCATCATGACGTCGCTTGGAGTTGTGCTATTCTTGCTCGTAGTCAATTTTTTCCGTTCACCGCGTCGTCATTTTGTCGGTGATTTGGAACATGCTGTAGTGGCAAGTGCCGACGGGCGGGTTGTTGCACTTGAGGAAGTATATGAGGATGAAGTGTTGCGTTGCCGTTGCATTCAGCTTTCAGTGTTTATGAGTGTATTCAACGTCCATGCCAACTGGTTCCCGGTTAATGGTATCGTGGAATTGGCAAAACACCACAAAGGCCGTTTTCAAGCTGCATATCTACCAAAATCAAGCACTGAAAATGAACGATCGACCATAGTTATTCGTTCTGAAGAAGGACACCGCATTCTTGTGCGCCAAATAGCAGGGGCTGTGGCTCGTCGTATCGTTACTTATGCCGAAAAGGGTGATGAAGCTAATATTGAAGACCATTTGGGATTCATCAAATTCGGTTCGCGCGTTGATATTTATCTGCCGCTCGATACTGAGATATTTGTCAAAATTGGTGATACCACGGTTGGCGGTATATCTCTTATCGGTAAATTAAAACCTAAGAGTGATGCTTGATAAAATTGTAAAATCGATTCCGAATGCAATAACTCTGTGTAACTTGTTGGCGGGTTGCGTGGCAACATACATGACTTTTCATGCAGGTGAATATTATGGCTCGCTTTCCGGGTTACAATGGGTATGGGTGTGGATTGGTATGGCGGCAGTATTTGATTTTTGTGATGGAGCAGCTGCGCGTTTGCTTAAGGCTTACTCCGATATAGGTCGCGAACTTGATTCGCTCTCCGACCTTGTTAGTTTTGGCGTTGCGCCCGGCATGATGATTCTCAATACGATGTCAGCCCAAGGCGAATGGCAATGGCTCGGTTTTGTAGCTTTGCTGATTCCGGCATTTGGAGCATATAGATTGGCAAAATTCAATGTTGATACTACACAAAGCGCCACGTTCCGCGGACTGCCCATTCCGGCAAATGCCATCTTTTGGATTGGTGTGAGCGGCTGGATTACAGCAAACGGCTATCCCGGCGACATCGAAATGCTCGTACTTGTGGTAATAATGTCGTGGTTGATGGTATGCAATCTGCGTATGTTCTCGCTTAAATTCAAAAATTTCGACTGGCGCGAAAATTTCCGTCGCTACATACTCATTCTATCAACTTTGATGTTTGTCTTGATTTGGGGTGTAGCCGGCTTGTCGTGGGTTGTCGTACTCTATGTATCCATTTCTGCTTTTGGTCGTAAAGAACAGCCTGAGGCGTAATTAAAACTCTCCTTATCGAACTATGGGCACACTCCTATTGCTCCTATTTATAATTTTTATTGTTATCCCACTTGTCAGATTGCTATGGCGCATTATGCTGATAGGAAAAAGTTTTAAGCAAGCGCATCGCAATATGAGGAGTGCATTCGATGCTGCCAATAATGGTAATAGTTCGGCATCGCAGCGGAATACAAAGCGTAAGAAGAAAAAAATCGGTCCCAATGTGGGAGAATTTGTCGCTTTTGAAGAAATTAAAACGACTGAAGCCTCTTCTGCAGAACACAAGACATCCGAAAGGACACAAGTAAAACCCGAGCCTCAAATCGAAGACGCTGTTTGGGAAGAGGTGAAGTAGATTCTCCTATTTGAAAACGTAGGTAATTAGAGCTGTGGCTTGCTCGGGTGCGTTGTTGTCGGATCGAGTGAAGCGACGTGAACGTATTTCAGCCTCTACGCGCGAGCGTAGTTTTGAATCAGTGGCTGCCGGAGCTTCACCCCCTCTAAATTCGACTTTTTGCACAGACCCATCACGACCGACAATTACACGTGCGATGATTGTGCCTGTTATTGTCGAACTTACTTTTTTGTATCGTGGTAGAACCCAACCTCCCGTAACGTGCCCTTCGCCTGTGCCATGGTAAGTAGATAACACTCCTGAAGGAGAACCTGTATCGCCTTGTATTTTACCGCTGTGTGAGGTGCTGTTTTCGCCTGTAGAGCGTTGAAAAGCTGAGGATGTTGCGTCGTTTGCACGACGACGAGTCTCCTCCTGTTCCAATTGTTCCTTGCTTGGCCCGTCCTGTTTGGGTTGTTCTTTTACAGGTTCTCTAACCGTCGCCGGCTTTGTGGATGTAACCGGAGATTTTGCATCAGAGGCTTTGCCACGGTCGGACATATCAGCCCCTGATACTGCCTTAGGGTTTGATTTGTGCTTAGCCGGCGTTGGATTTGGTGCCGGGGCTGCTTCCTCGTGCGAAAGTACGGGTAGTGGCACATCTTGAATGACATCGAAATATTGTTCATCCTCAACCATTATGACTTCACCATCGTGGCGTGGTGGCCATTCGCGAACGGTGGTGTCGATTCTGATTTTTACCAATATCATAAGCACAAAGATGACCACGGCTATGATGGCTGTGAGC
>X279_Western_Grey_Kangaroo__coassemble_138_pt1 | contig 10024 bp, 8 predicted proteins | sample X279_Western_Grey_Kangaroo__metabat2_low_PE_007 | metagenome-assembled genome bin X279_Western_Grey_Kangaroo
GATTATAGACCTCGAAGTCAATCGGGAATATTGCAAGCAACACGACGTAACAATATGGCGACGTAAAAGTGGCGGAGGTAGCGTGTATGCCGACCACCATAATGTGATGTTTTCATACATCACTCCATCCACCGGTGTGGAACCGACGTTCTACAAATATATAAACATGATTTGCCGTATGCTTGCATCGCTTGGACTCGAAGCACAACGCTCAGGACGCAATGATATTGAAATCAGTGGACAAAAAGTTGCCGGTAACGCATTTTACGCCCTACCCGACCGAAGTATTGTGCATGGCACCATGCTCTACGACGCAGATTTTGAAACTATAGCAAATGTATTGACGCCTTCTCGAGCTAAAATGGCTTCAAAGGGTGTCAAATCCGTACCGTCGCGTGTCACGACGCTTAAAAAACAAGGTTTGACATGTTCTTGCGATGATTTTATAACTTATGCAATTCGTTATTTGTGTAGCGATATTTATACTGTCACATCTGATGATGAATTATACATTAAAAAAATGATGCAAAGCTATCTCAATGAAGATTTTATATCAGATCGTAACAACGATAATAGTCAACCAATACGGATAGACGGTGCCGGAGAGTTCTTATTTTCATGCAATATAGACCAAAATGGACACATTGTTAAGCCTGAATTGAGGGGTGATTATCTTGAATTTAAGGATGTTAAAAGTCATATATTGCAACATCTGGTTGGTATAGAATTTAAAACGGAAAGCATCGCCGAGACTTTGGAAAAAATTATGGTCTCGCAAATAATCGTTGGACTCGATAACAAACAATTACTTGAAATAATAATAAAAGGAAAAATAAATCAAATATCTAAATCATGAAAACTACCTGTCTACATTCACACCACACTGCTTTAGGCGCGTTGATGGCACCGTTTGCCGGGTTCGACATGCCCATAAGCTATGAAGGCATTGAAGCGGAACACCACGCAGTACGCCAAGCCGTCGGAGTCTTCGATGTGTCACACATGGGCGAGGTGCTCATTAAGGGCAAACAAGCCACCGAATTTGTAAATCTTATTTTCACAGGCGATGTTGCGCCACTCGAATCCGGCAAAGTCATCTATGGTATGATGCTCAACAACGATGGTGGAGTTGTTGACGATTTGTTAGTGTATAAACGCTCGGCAGAGGAATACTTTCTTGTTATTAATGCTTCCAATATCGATAAGGACTATACTTGGATTTGTTCTCACTTGGACAAATACGATGTGACAGCGGACAATCAAAGTGACTTATGGGCTGAACTTGCAATTCAAGGTCCTCATGCTGAAAAAACGATGCTCGATGTACTTGGCATTGATTGCAGTAACCTTGGTTTCTACACATTCAAAGATATTACACTTGATGGTAATACCGCTGTCGTAAGTCGTACAGGCTATACAGGTGAAGACGGATTTGAATTGTATGCTCCAGCCGAATATATAATCAAGGCATGGGAAAGGCTCATGGCGACAGGTGTTGCACCTTGTGGATTAGGCTGTCGCGATACACTGCGTTTTGAAGCAGGACTACCACTTTATGGCGACGAATTGACCGACGAAATCACGCCCTTGGAAGCCGGTTTGGGTATGTTTGCAAAAGTTGATAAAGAAGGATTTATCGGTCGTAATAAGCTTGTACAACAAAAAACTGAAGGTCTTAAACGCAAAGTTGTAGGTCTTGAAATTGAAGGACGGGCAATCGCACGTCACGGCTACGAAGTGCTCGATGCAGAAGGCAATACAGTTGGTGAAATTACTACCGGCTACCATTCCATAACGCTTGAACGCAATCTCGCCATGGCTCTTATCGATGCTCAATACTCAGCGCTCGACACAGACTTACAAGTGCAAGTTCGCCGCAAAGTATTTCCTGCCAAAGTCATTAAAAAACGTTTCTATACTCCCAATTATAAAAAACAAACCTTAAAATAACAACTTTAAAAACCTATTAATTATGAACAACGTATATTATCTTGCATCACACGAATATGCACGCATCGACGGTAACATTGCATACATCGGGATTTCAAAATATGCTGCCGATCAACTTGGCAATGTCGTTTACGTTGATATGCCCGAAGTTGACGACGAAGTAGAAGCTAACGAAGAATTTGGTGCAATCGAAAGTGTTAAGGCAGCAAGTGACCTTTTCTCTCCCGTCAGTGGCATTGTTGTAGAAGTTAATGAAGCTCTTATCGACAATCCTCGATTAGTTAATGAAGATCCCGAAACTAACTGGATTATTAAGGTGGAAATAAGCGACGAGTCAGAACTTGAAGCTCTTCTGTCACCCGAAGCCTATGCTGAAGTATGTGCTGCTGAAAAGCATTGATTATGTCTCACCGTTATTTTCCACACACCCAAGAAGACATTGAGCAGATGCTCAATGCTTGTGGTGTAGATTCGCTCGATGCACTTTATAGCGACGTACCCGATGAATTGCGTTTGAAAGAGGATTACAAACTTGGTAATTCAATGAGCGAAGTTGAAGTGAACGCATATTTTAAGCAACTCATCGGTAAGTGTTCACCATTGACTTGCTTTGCCGGTGCCGGTGTTTATGACCACTATTGCCCGGCTGTAATCGACGCCTTAACGTCACGCTCAGAATATCTGACAGCTTATACTCCTTATCAACCTGAAATTTCGCAAGGCACATTGCAGTATATCTTTGAATATCAGTCAATGATATGCTCTCTAACCGGATTAGACGTAAGCAATGCGTCTATGTATGACGGTGCTACAGCCACTGCCGAAGCTATGATGATGGCAGTTAATTCTACTCGCAAAAAACGTCGTGTTCTTGTAGCAGAAACACTTAATCCCGACGTACTTGCAGTTGTACGCACCTATGCGCGTTACCATAAAATTGCATTGGACATTATACCCCAATGCAATGGTACTACAGACCGTAACGTATTGACTACACTCCTCGAAAAAGGAGATGTCGCCGGTGTAATAGTTGCAACGCCAAACTACTATGGCATCCTTGAAGATCTTGGCGGTTGGGCAGATTTGATTCACGCAGCTAAGGCTTTGTTAATAATCAATAGCCATGCTACAACACTTTCAGTACTTAAATCTCCCGCTGAGTGGGGGGCAGACATTGCTGTAGGCGAGGCTCAATCCCTTGGTATGCCTATGAATTATGGTGGTCCATATTTGGGATATATGTGTACTACTAAAGCTCTTATGCGTAAACTCCCCGGCAGAATTGTTGGTGCAACAACTGACGAGAAAGGTCAACGAACATTTGTCCTAACTCTGCAAGCCCGCGAACAACATATTCGCCGAGAAAAAGCCACATCCAATATTTGTTCCAACCAAGGTTTGATGACACTACATGCGGCAATCTACCTCTCGCTTATGGGAACAAAAGGACTCGAAGAAATTAATCATATTTCGGCAGCCAATGCCCACTATTTGGCAACAGAATTGGTCGCAACCGGCAAAATGCGTCTTGCATATGCCGACAAGCCATTCTTGAATGAATTCGTAATGGACATTACTGTGCCGCTCACAGCAAAAGAAGTCCTTGAAGTTCTCGAAGCACAGGGCATTCTCGGCGGTGTAGCAATCGGGGACAAACAAATTCTGATTGCTGCTACTGAGACGCGCACTACAGATGAGATAAATAAATATGTATCAATCATTAAAAGCCTCTGAACCATGAATCGCAACTTATATGGAAATTTAATATTTGAATACTCGCGTAGTGGTCGAAGAGGATATGATTTACCACATTGCCACTACCCTGCAGCACAACTGCCAGGTGAGTTGCTTCGTTCATCTGTAGCACAGCTCCCGGAGGTCGACGAACCGACTGTAGTTCGCCATTACACCAATCAATCGACAAACAATTTTGGTGTAGATACCGGTTTCTATCCTTTGGGCTCATGTACAATGAAGTACAATCCCAAACTCAATGATAAGTTGGCTGCAAACTCTACAGTAGCAGGTTTACATCCGCAACAAAGTGCAACATCCGTGCAAGGTGCGCTTGCTATATACTATGATTTGCAACGCTCTCTGAGCGAAATCGGTGGCATGGCAGAATTTACACTCAACCCATTTGCCGGTGCTCACGGAGAACTTACAGGGCTGATGATTATCCACGCTTATCACGACAGTAGAAATGATACAGCTCGCACAAAAGTACTGATTCCTGACTCTGCCCATGGCACTAATCCGGCTTCAGCTGCTGTCTGTGGCTACGACGTGGTTGAAGTCAAAAGTCTACCTGACGGCACAGTAAATGTCGAGGATCTCAAATCAAAACTTGACTCTACAGTTGCTGCCGTAATGATGACAAACCCCAATACTGTCGGCATGTTCGAACAAAACATACCTGAAATTGCAAAAGCCGTACACACCGCAGGCGCCTTACTCTACTACGACGGAGCAAATCTTAACCCTATGCTTGGGATTGCTCGTCCGGGTGACATGGGTTTTGATGTTATGCACATTAACTTGCATAAAACTTTCTCTACGCCCCACGGAGGTGGAGGTCCCGGTTCCGGACCCGTTGGCGTCAGAGCCGGGCTTGAGCAATTTCTCCCTAATCCACGTGTAATTCGACTTGACGACGGCTCGTACATTCTTCGCCGAGACAACGATACCGCATTAGGACAGATTTCTTCATTCTTGAGCAATTATACAGTCCTTATCCGTGCACTTGCTTATATCAAGACTCTTGGAGTAAATGGTATATCAAAAGTCGGACCATTAGCTACGCTCAATGCCAATTATATGATGAATGCTCTGAAAGATTTATATCTGTTGCCAATTCCCGGTCCATGCAAGCACGAATTTGTATTTGACGGATTGATTGATAAATCGACAGGTGTGACAACGCTGAACATTGCTAAACGATTACTCGATTTAGGCTTCCACGCTCCAACAATCTACTTCCCTCTGTTATTCCACGAGTCGCTGATGATTGAACCGACAGAAACTGAAAGTCGTGAAACGCTTGATGCTTTCATAACTTCCATGCGTCAAATAGCAATTGAAGCAGTTGAAACACCGGAAGTTGTCAAAACTGCGCCCCATCTCACACCGGCTATCCACCCTGATGATACCGAAGCCGCCCTTCATCCCATTGTTAATTACAAAGAGCTATGCAACAAATAGATAATATAATTATCGGCGCCGGTCCCGGTGGTTATGAATTGGCAGCAAATCTTTGCAAGCAAGGTGAATCTGTTGTTATAATCGAACGGGATTTACCCGGCGGAACGTGCCTTAATCGAGGTTGCATACCTACTAAATGTTTATGCGCTACGGCTGCTACAGTTGAAGATATACGTAGAGCATCTGAGTTTGGTATAAATACTACTGAATTTTCGATTAATTATGCTAAATCCATTGAGCGAATGCGTGAGGTAATTGCGCATCTACAAGAAGGCGTTATAGCAGAATTATCGAAAGCAACGTATATAAAAGGCGAAGCACGTTTGCTCGAAAACAGAATTGTAGAAGTCGATAATCATCGTTTTCAAGCTACGAAACGCTTAGTGCTTGCCACAGGTTCTTGTCCTGCTGTTTTGCCTATTGAGGGTGTAGATTTAGCAATGACAAGTGACGATGTACTGGCTGATGACACATTGCCCAAATCAATCATTATAATAGGAGGTGGAGTCATTGGAATGGAGTTCGCCTCGATATTCAACTCGTTGGGGGTAGATACAACTGTTGTTGAGTTTTGCAAAGAGATATTGCCACCATTTGAACAAGAAATCGCAAAACGATTACGCACTATCCTGTCGCGTCGTGGTGTAAATATTGTCGTCGGATCTGCAGTATCATCTATCAAACAATCCAAAGATGGAATGCTGTCTGTTGAATATCAGGGCAAGCGTGGATCAACTGAAATATGTGCCGAACGTGTCGTTATGGCAGTTGGTCGCCGTCCTGTCATACCTGAAGGAACACAAGAAATCGGCATCAAACTTAGCTCAAAAGGCTTCATAGCAGTAGACAATTCAATGGCTACCAATATCCCGGGAATATATGCTATAGGTGATGTTAATGGTTTATCAATGTTGGCGCATTCTGCCATCGCTCAAGGCAGAGTAATTGCCGAAAATAACAATACATTGTTCAATACTAATTGCATTCCTTCAGTTGTGTTTACAACACCTGAAGTAGCTATGGTTGGACGCACATCAACGCAACTCGATAACGAGGGTGTAGTATACCGCAGTATTAAACGTCAATTTGCATCAAATGGCAAGGCTTGTGCCATGGGAGAGGGTGACGGTGTTGTCAAACTGCTTGTAAATGAATCAGACGACACAATTCTAGGCATAACAATACTCGGACATGGCGCTTCGGATTTAATTGCCGAAGCAACGATGCTCATTGTAAATAAAGTTCCCGTCGATAAAATTGCAAGTCGGTATATACATGCGCATCCGACACTATCTGAAATATTTGCAATCTAAAATGTAGTTTAATCATTAGTTGGGTGGTACATTTGGTACTGCCCAATTATTTTTTCCTCATCAAAAATACTAATGCATCGTTTTGTATCTCTGAACCGGCAAGTTTATTAACTCCTAAATATAAGCACAAACCAATCATGACTTCAACGCCAAGCATGACGTAGTCATTGTTACAATAACTTGAAGCATACATCATTATCGCACTAATAGCCAAAGTGAAAACAAGGTATGGCAATGGCTGTAAAAGTAATGACTTAATTCCTACCCCGGTTTTAAGACCTGCATATACGAGGGTTATTACCCATGTAATAAAAGATGCAACAAGTTGCCCCACAACTAATACACTTAAGCCCCAAACTGGATTATCCGGATATGATACTGCCATGTATGGGAATGTCAAAATCAATGCAATTAAGGCAATGCCATCACGTACAATTTCCAACCACATAATAATTTTTGCATTACCCAAAGCCAGTAGCATATTATTATATAATCCAATAAACACTGTAAATATACCACGAACAAATAATAATTGGAAAAGTAATATCGATGGATCCCATTTAGCGCCGAATAATATGTGAAAAATCGGTTCTGCCATTATTAATAAACCGATAAAAGTAGGGAATGTAAGATATGCTGTAAAACGATTCATTTTAGAGCAAACTTGACGATAACGAATAGAATCATCTTGCACAGCAGATAAAGCCGGCAAAAACGACGATGTCAAGACTTGATAAAGCGACATTATACCCATTTTACTCCACTTATCGCTTTGAGTATAATATCCTAATGAGGTCATGCCAACGCGGTTACCAATAAAAAAAGAATATATATTAAGGAATACAGTATTTAGAAGTGAGGTAAACATCATTCTCGTACTTATTCCTAAAAAACTACGTAACGATGCCCATGAAAATTCCATTCGTGGAAGCCAATGTTGTGAAATCCACAATATTAGCGATTTAACAGCTGACAATACTATGGTTTGCCACACGATTGCCCATGCGCCGTATCCCGCAAACGCTAACCATATTCCAACGATAGCCGCAAGTATCAGTCCGATTGTATTGCTAACAGCTATCATTTTTACGTTCATCTGCTTCATCAAGCGATTAACTTGAACAATTGCCGACGCATTAAGGATGAAAGAGATAAACATCACACGCGACAAGGGTATCAGTCGTTGATCGCTTTGAAAACATTCCGCTATATATGGCGCACAAAAATATAGTATACCATAGATACCAACTGCCATTGTCATATTGAACCATAAAACAGTTGAATAATCCGTTTCTGTAGGATTCTTGCGTTGTATAAGAGCGTACGAAAATCCGCTATCAACCAAAAGCGATGCAAAGGCTTGAAAAACAAGAACCGCACCAACTAATCCGAAATCTTCCTGCGACAGAAGACGAGCCAGAATAATACCCGTAACAGCATATAACACTTGGGATGCTACCTTATCTATTACATTCCATTTAAGAGTAATAGCTGTTTTACTTTTAAGAGACGTCGGTTGCAAGCTTATATGCTATTTTATTTGTTTGAAATATCATTGATGTCTATAGCATCAATTCCAATCGATCGATTAATAACTTTCTTGGGATTACCTGTATAGTACACTTTGCCACTTCCGGCGCCATATATGGTTATAGATTCCGAGGCATAGCAGTCAATATTTCCCGTGCCAAAAAGATTAACTTTTACAGATTTTGCCTCCAAGTTACCGGCTTCAATAGATCCTGTCCCTACATTATTCAACTTAACATTGTCGGCAGTTGCAGAACTAATTACCAAATGACCTCGTCCTGTATTGATACCGGCATCTATGCTTTTTGCCTTAATATTTTTAATTATGAGTGAACCATTACCAATTATTCGAGCCTTAAAATTTTTAACTGAATCATTATTGTAAATAGTCAGTGTCGAATCGGCAGAATTTTCAACTTTTAAAAGCGATGATGAGTATACACGAATCGTCGGGAGACTTTCATTGGACATCCCAAGCATGTCTACCTGTATTGACAAGCATTTATTTTTGCTTGTGAAGACAAGTCGCGATGATATGTCGGGTTCACATCTGAAAAAAACCATCCCGGCAGAATCAGTAGAGCAACGATATTCTACATTTATGGCATCATTTACCTTAAGCTCAGTGAAGTCCTGCAGAGTGAGCATATAATCATTGCAGACCTCACTTTTTGCACTGAAGGCTGTAATCAAACATATAAATGCCAAGAAGTAGAGTTTCATATTAAATGAGCACATTTATTTCTATAACACTTTGTGTATATTGGCAACATTACCGGTTGCCTGACACTTTGTTTTAGTTGAACAGTTTATATATCCTTCTCCATATACAACTGCCTTAAGTAAAACAGTTGATAAACGGGCAACATCGATATGTCCACGACCTTTTACTGCTACCGACGCAGTATTTGAAATTTTACCACCGACATTAATGCTACCCGAACCCTTAAGAGTTGCAGAAAAAGAGTTGCTTTCAATGGATTGGATATTTATTTTCCCACTACCTGTGACAGAACAATTTGCATACGAAGCTATTACCCTACTATTAATATTAATTTTACCTGAACCGGTCACTGATAAATTTATATTGTCTGCTGATATATTGCTTACATCTATAATTGAACTACCGGCAGTCATTAGCGATATATCATCCTTAATAACAATATCGCTTGATACAGTTAATCGGCATCGTTCACTAAGCGAAACAATGCTCAAAGTATTGGGTATATATAAAATAATATTATTTAATTTTCGATCATTTTGCATCGTTGCCGAAATATACAGTTTCTCTGACAACAATGCAATTTCAACATCATCAATTGCCTGAGGAGTTGAGCGTACAATCATATAACCAACCGAATCGGGATTAAAGCGGACATCTACTTCACAACTTCCCTTAACGTATAGTCCGGTGAAACTGTCAAACTTTACAACTCGTTCAGTTGTATTCGATGCAAACGCTGTCATCGATGACATGAATAGCAATATGGATATTATATGTCGCGAGTAAAATTTCATCAATTATCTTTTATAATATTTTGTTCTATATGATCGAGAATCTGTTCAAGAGATTTTAGAGTATCAACACGTAGCATCTCAATACGAGTTTGCCTGAAATCAGGGATTCCTTTAAATAATGGTGATGCAGCAAGATGTCGTCGTATGTGAAGTATGCCACGATATTCATCAATTCTGTCGACACTCTCTCGAATTTGTCTTCTCAAACAAGCAAATTTTGCTGCATTATCCAATTGATTAACTTTGCCTTCAACTAACATTTGCTTAAGTTCGTGAAAAATCCAAGGTGCGCCTATAGAGGCTCTTCCTACCATAACGCCGTCAACTCCATATATGTTAAATGCGTCAAGCATCTTTTGTGGCGTATTAATGTCACCATTACCGATTACAGGAATAGTAAGACGCGGATTTTCTTTCACTTTAGCAATCATAGCCCAGTTAGCTTCGCCCGCATACATTTGCGAACGGGTTCGTCCGTGAATTGTGATGGCTTGAATACCGCAATCTTGCAG
>X279_Western_Grey_Kangaroo__coassemble_139_pt1 | contig 9780 bp, 7 predicted proteins | sample X279_Western_Grey_Kangaroo__metabat2_low_PE_007 | metagenome-assembled genome bin X279_Western_Grey_Kangaroo
GTTAATATCGTTAACCTAATTATTCTTTTGTGAGAGTTTCAATTTCGACACTTTTTTCCTCAACCCATGTGGCGCCATCATGATAGTTGCGCACCCATTTTTCGGGGAATTGAATGACGAGTTCTGTGTTACTTAGTGATTGGATGATGATTGTTTCTGTCTTGTTATCACTTGCATGACTGATGTAGAGCTTGCCGGATTGTTGACTCCATTTGCCGGTCTCTTCCAAAGTCCAATGTCCATCGTTACTTTCTATCCACGACTCCCATGTGTAGTCGTCTTTGAAGATACGTTTGTAATTATCACGAGCTTCTCCATTTATATATACTTCGCGACCAACTACTTTACCGTTTGCCAATGTTTGCACTTCTGTTTGTAGCACATTCCATGTGCCTATTAGAGCATTTGTTACGTTGGGATTTGTGGCGGGTTCATCGTCGCCTGAGCAGGAATTGAATCCGGCACATATCATAGTGGCAACAAGTGCCAAGCCGATAAGTTTTAATACTTTCATTGTCATTCATTGTTTTGTACTATGCAAATGTAGCTAAAAACATTTGTTCCTACAAGAGTTTGCTTGTGGCAAGAACTTTAAATATTCGGTGTGATTTGTTCCAAATGGTAGGATTGTTGTGCTAAATTATTTATAATTATTTTGGCGGAATCCAAAGATGCCTTAGCGCGATTGTTTTCGGCACTGCGATATATTATGTAGGTTAGCATGTATGTGACGGCAGTGCGAAACTTCTCGCTTGTGCTATGCAGGTCTTCATCTTCTGCAGAGCAGTATTCTGCCGTTAATTCTGTTTCGTCAGCTGTAATAAGACTCCACATATTTCCTGCCATGGCAATTGTGGCAGCAAAGGCATCGCAAACCAATCGCCTTAGGGCGGCTTCATTGTCGGGCGACAGGATATAGGCTTCGATGCCTTTGTCGGCAGTTAGAGCTGATAATGCCGAATCGGCATAAACGCCGTCGAGAATGTCTGCGATTGAGAGTGTGATTATCATAGCTGTAGATTGATTGAATAATTGTTTGACAGATAAGGCTTGATTATTGCCATGGCGCGACGGTGGGAGATGTAAAAACGTGGACTGCCTGCTTCGCCGGCACATAGCGACCAAATCATCCTTCGCAGAGGACGGGTGGGGTGGCGTTTGAGCAGTGCCTGAAGGTCGCGGTACATATCTGCCCAACACTCGGCACTGCTATAAGTGGCGTCGAGATTGATTTCGCCTTTCAAGGCTTTGACCATCAGGTGACAGGCGTGATAGTAGTCAACATAGTAGGATGGTGCCGGAGAAGATAGTACGCCATCGATGAGTTCGTCGATAGCCGGATTGCAGCCTTTGTTGCGAAGTTCAGAAAGTCGGCGGCGACATGCGCGCACAAAGTCGCGGTTGCGCGAATGTGAAGAATGTATGTTCATGTAAATAAGATAAAGGTGTATTGAAATTTTACAATGCAAAAATACAATATAAATTGTAAAAAGTCAATATAATTAACATCAATTTATATTGCTTAATCTCCCTTTTGAAATTACAATTGTTTTTCGTATTTTTGCAACCAATAGATTCATACAACATGGGAAAGATTAAGATAAATATCAAAGATGTGCTCACAATGGTGGCAGAAGCCGATATTGAAGCACTCAAAGGTGAAGCTAAAGACGCCTTGGCTAAGGTTGCTAATGGTACAGGGGCAGGAAATGAATTTTTGGGCTGGGTAAATCTGCCTTCGACCACGCCAACGGAATTGCTTGAAGATATTAATGCGACGGCTAAGTCGCTACACGACAATTGTGAAGCGGTGGTATGTATCGGCATTGGTGGCAGCGATCTTGGAGCAAAGGCAGTTGTGGAAGCTCTTGGTAATTCGATGGGAGTTGTCAACGGTCCCCGGATTTTATTTGCCGGACAGAATATAGGTGAAGATTATCTTTACGAACTTCAAGAATATCTCAGGAACAAACGTTTCGGTATCATCGTTATTTCGAAATCCGGAACGACTACCGAACCTGCCATTGCTTTCCGCCTGCTAAAAGAACAATTGGAAACTCAAGCAGGTCGCGAAGCTGCGAGCAAGTTGATAGTGGCTATCACGGATGCCAAACGCGGCGCGTTGCGCTCGCTCGCCACGACTGAAGGTTACAAGACATACGTCATAGATGACAATGTGGGCGGACGTTTCTCGGTGCTTAGTCCTGTTGGTTTGCTTCCCATCGCTGTTGCCGGTTATGACATCAACGAGCTTGTGGAAGGTGCAAAAGCTTGTGAAGATGCAACCCTCAACGGTAAGGACGACGCAGCGTTGCTCTACGCCATGACTCGCAATGCCCTTTATCGTAGCGGTAAGAAAATCGAAATACTCGTAAACTACAATCCCAAACTCCACTACTTCGGCGAATGGTGGAAACAACTCTACGGCGAAAGCGAGGGTAAGGATCATAAGGGCATTTTCCCTGCAGCCGTTGATAATTCGACCGATCTCCATTCGATGGGACAATGGATTCAGGACGGCGAACGCACAATTTTTGAAACTGTAATTTCGGTTGAGAAACAAAATCATGAAGTGCGCATACCGACCGATAGGGACAATCTTGACGGGTTGAACTTCCTCGCCGGCAAGCGTGTGGATGAAGTGAATAAAATGGCTGAACTCGGCACACGCATTGCGCATGTGGATGGTGGTGTGCCTAATCTTTGCATTACGTTGCCTGCACTGAAAGAGCACTATCTTGGTCAATTGATTTATTTCTTTGAAGTTGCTTGTGGCAACAGTGGATATATTTTGGATGTCAATCCATTCAACCAACCCGGCGTTGAGGATTACAAACGCAATATGTTTGCATTGCTCGCAAAACCCGGCTACGAAAAGGAAACGGCCGAAATTAAATCGCGCCTTTGAACACTATAGAACATAAACTAATGTTGCCCTCGCAGCCCGGACCAATCGGAGTGTTTGATTCGGGCTATGGAGGCTTGACAATTCTGCGTCAGTTGCGCAGGATGTATCCACAGTACGATTATATTTATCTTGGCGACAACGCTCGTGCACCATATGGCACACGTTCGTTCGAACTTGTTTACCGGTTCACGCTTGAAGCCGTGAACCGCTTGTTTGCTGAAGGATGTCACTTGGTAATTTTGGCTTGTAACACAGCCTCTGCCAAAGCATTGCGCTCGATTCAGCAGCGCGATTTACCTCACATCGATGCTTCGCGACGTGTGTTGGGCGTTATTCGTCCTACGGTTGAGGCTTTGGGGACTTTGTCGCGCACGGGTCATGTTGGCGTTCTTGGCACGCCGGGCACAGTGGCGTCGCGCTCTTATGAACTCGAAATAGCAAAACTCTATCCTCAGTTTCATACATACACCCACGCATGTCCGATGTGGGTGCCATTGGTAGAGTACGGTGAGGCCGATATGCCGGGTGCCGACTATTTTGTGAAAAAAGATATAGATGCCTTGTTGGCGATGAGCAACGATATTGACACGATTGTTCTTGGCTGCACGCATTATCCCATGCTGATGCTTAAAATTAAGCAATTTGCACCTGAGGGAATAACGGTTTTGAGCCAAGGTGATTTGGTCGCAGCGTCCTTAGGTGACTATCTGCAACGCCACGGCGAGATGGCTGAAAGAATAACTTCCGGTGGAGAATGTCGTTTCCTGACAACTGAACGCGCCGGTCGCTTTGCACCCATAGCGTCTATGTTTCTTGGTTACACGGTTGAGGATGAGCAAATTGTGCTCAAATAAGTTGCTGCATACAAATACCCTTATGCTTGCCGATTTGGATATAATCGGAGAGCATGAGGGTTTGAAATAGCTTGCCTTTAGAAACGGATTTTCTCTGTCTTTGTACTACCGTTGGTATAGGTAGAACGCTTGAGGTACAACCCTTTGTCGGGCGCAGCAATTCTGCGACCGTAGAGGTCGTAGTAGATTACCGAAGAGAGTTGCCCGTCAGGTAGTTCGATGTCTGTTACCGAAGCTGCAGATTTTAGTCCTTCATAGGCGTCAATCTTATTATCAGCTGTGGCGGTAGACGATATGATTTCGCGGAACTGTTCGGGACTGAGTTGTGGATTTGCCTGAAGCCATAGCGCTGCTACGCCTGCTGCGAATGGCGCAGCCATCGACGTGCCCTCCATATAGGCATAGGAATATGTACTCCCATTCCAATTGAATGAGCATACAAGAGTGCCGGTCGGCACGGTTGAATATGACGAATATGCCGAGGCTATATATGATCCCGGAGTGAGAATCTCAGGCTTGGTGCGTCCGTCAGCCGACGGTCCGCGACTTGAGAACGATACGGTGGCGCCGATTTCGTCGTCAGGGAACATTTGCCCTTTGCCATGCGATACAACGTATGCGCCGACGCTGACAATTTTTTTGCCAGTACCACCTATTTCAGAGAGTGTCATATCTGTGTCGCCCTCAACAAAAGTAAGGTAAGAACCGTCTGCCCATAGGTTGACAGTCCCTTCACCTTCGGGGGTTATATAAAGTCGTACGGCATTTTTGTCGCGTAACGATGTGACCTGCGATGTGAGTAGGGTGTGAGACTTGCCGTTGAGGGGTGATGTTTCGGTGGCGAGCATGATTTTACCTGCATTGGGCGATGAGAGTACAAATGTCTGTGCATCTTCGATACTTGCATCGAATGTCTCAGAGCTGCTTACTTCTGCACCGGTAGCGGTGTTTACTACTGCAATTCGGATTTTGAAGTTTGTGCCCTTGTCTGCCCAAATGTCTATATTTCCTCCTGCCGTGGAGTATGAAGGGGTATATACATAACTCAGCGTGGCGCTTAGCTCTTGACCTGCGGTGGTGGCAGCATGGAGTTTGGTTGCGCCAAAGTTACCTACGGAACCGACCAGCAGACGTCCTTCGCCTTGGAGTTCATCGGCAACTTGGTCGAACGTCGATGTGCCGTCGTGAGGACCGATGTGGTTGCCGAGGCTCATGTTGATGACGCAGGGTTTGCCGACTGATTCGGCATAATCGTAAATGTATGCGATTGCATCCGAAATATTTACGGTCGATACGTCGCTCTTGTTGATGCTCACGATTACGATTTCTGCATCGGGGGCTACGCCCCAATAAGTGCGTCCGTTTGCCATATCGGCACCGGCAGCAATGCCAAGCACGTGTGTGCCGTGCGAATTGCCTGTGATGTCGGCGCATGCGGTCATAATCTCGTCGGATGTGTCAAATTCAGCACCATATCCGAATTTTTCGGGCACTGTCGAACCGGGTAGGGCTGATATGTTCGTACCTTGTTCCCATACACGTTTGATGCGGAGAGTCGTGCCATCGCTTGTGAGAAATGCCGGATGTGTGTAATCGAATCCGGTGTCAATCACGCCTATGATTGTCCCTTTGCCGGTAAAAGGCGATGAAAGTCCCTCGCCGCTGTAAGCCTTGTCGACGCCTGCAGCCGGACGGGCTATGTTCATCATCTGTTCAACCGGCGTGCCGGCTTGGATGTATGTGACGCCCTTTATGTTGCGTACGATGTCAATGGCATCACCGGGTATGTGGGCTGTGACGATTTGCCCGATTTCGCAGCCAATTGTACAGCCGGCATCTTCGAGTTCGTCGAGCACTGCCGAATTGGCTGTGCGGTCAATGTGGATATATGCACTTATGGGAGCCGTGGCTTCACTACGCGAGTGTCCTTCCTTCTGCGATGCAAGCAGATTGGTGGTGAAAGGCGATAACGATGCCTGACCATGGGCGATGAAACTTACGGTCAGACACGAAATCAGTAAACAGTGTTTTATATTCATGACGTTGTTATTTTACGACCACTTTTTCAGCGAAAATGTGACCATCGGTCGCGATTCTACGGATAATATAAATTCCGGGCGAGAGTGTTGTGTCAGCAACGCGAACCCCTTGGAGAGTGTAGACCTCCTGTGATGTGTATTCGCATTCAACAATCATATCATCAACACCGCTCGAATCGGCAAGCGCCGTTTCAGCTACATTGTAGATTGGACAGTCTATCTGCGAATTGCTTGCGCCACACACGAATGCAATGACCTTCATGTCTTCTGCAATCCATTTAATGGCATATTGTGCGGGAGAATATGTCGAAACGCTTTCGGTGGGGAGTGTATAGGTGTAGGTTTTGCTGACTGTTTCTCCGGGGACTAATGTGATGTCCTCTCCCCAGACGCCGGTGAGCGATGCACGGAATACGTTGTTGTGACTATAGTCCGACGATGCACCTTGTTGAGGAAATTCCTGTCCCGAGAAATTGTCTTGAGTCAACCAAATGTTAAGGCGGTTAACTTCGTATGGAGTGGCTTCGTGGGTAGTCACGTTGACTGTTACGCTCACTTCGCGTGTAGAGCTGTTGTAGGCGCTATTAACGCTGATGTCTACGTATGGCGCATACATTTTTGCTGCTTCTATAATGGCGGTGACGTAACTCAGTGTTGTAGCCTGAACGATAGGTGTAGTTAAGCCCGAATTATAAGGGCGACGATTTGCCATAATGCCGGGAGCATAGGTCTGACCGGCAAAGAACCAAGTCATTTCGTAGTCTTCGGTCATGCAGAATACATCAGGCCCATAGGTGTGGTGGGCAATCAGGCTGAAATTGTCTTCATTGCCGGCGATGGCATGCTTTATGTTTGTCGTACCTGCAGGGCAGTTGTAGCAGCCAAGACCGGTGAATGTTTCAAGAAGAGTGCGTCTTACCACGTTGGCAGGATAGATATATTTGCTGCAAGTCGAGGTATTGTCGGTGATGTCGGCATCGGCAGAGCCGTTAACATTACTGATGCTTACGGTAATTGGTAAATTGCCATTAACGTCGATTGCACATTTTTCAATCATGTAGTCGTAAGTTGTCAGTGGCGCAATGTTCAAGCCGGTGAGTTGCATCGTTTGTTTCGATCCGTTGCCAATTGTCACGCCCATGTCGAGCGAAGTTATGGCTTCAGAACCGGAGTTAAAGACTTGACCGGTGAAATCGTATTTTTTGCCAGCTGTGTAGAATGCGTCGAACGATACGGGCTTAACAAGCACGTCTTTGAACTCAGGAGCTTTGTCGAGCGATAAGTAAATGGCAGGTGCACCATTACAAGCTACGTTTTCCCATGCTTGACCGGTGTATGCCCACACGAAACCTTCGGGTAGTTCGGCAGTATTATCGACACTGAATATTGCAAGATTCGTGCTGTTATAGTCAAGTTCGAAGCCTACGTAAAGATCTGTTTCGCCGCTGATTGTATAGCTGCCGGTGAAATCATAGTCTCGTATACGAAGTTTGGGCGTTACGCTTTCTTCAAAATCCTTGTTTTCGCCGAGCGAAGAGCTGATGAATGCTTTGCAATTGCTGATGTTGCTGCCGGTGGCAAAGCATGCCCGCAATCCGGTGACTTTGCTGCCTTTGAGCAGCGCTGCTTTTTCTTTGGGAATTTTGATTGCGAAGCCTTGTTTTGTTCCGGAACTGAATCTCAGCCCTGTACTGTGAGATACAGTAGCCTCGTTAGCATAGCCCCAATAGTTTTGCGCCTGAGCGCCGATGGCGCTCAGGGCAATGATTGTAAGGATGCTTATAATCGATTTTAATTTCATATCGACTTAATTCTTAATAGTTGATTGTAAGTTTTTCAGTAATTACAACTCCGTTGCTTGCGGTTCTGCGAAGCACGTAGATACCCGGGGTGAGATCGTCGGCATTAACTTTTATGCCTTGGATATTGAATACCTCGGTAGAGATAATTTCGAGGTCAGTCGTGATGTCTTCAATGCCTGATTCACTGACTTTGACGCTGATTGTCGGGCTGCTGATTTCTCCGATGTTGTTGTCGTAGACAGCCGATACAGTCATGCGATAAGTGCCTGCTGCCGGGAACGTGTAGCTAAGTTCTGTGTCTTTGATAGGTTGTTCGTTGATGGCTGTGAATCCGCCCAAAAGTTTGGCATATTTTACAGTGTAGCCTTTAAAGTTGGGATTTTCGACAACATCGTCTGCGACAACCATGGCAATCATCCAGTTGCCACTTACGCCGTCACCTTCAGCGCTAAGCGAACTGAAAGCCTCATCGCCTTGGCTGAAGAGGTCGCCTCTGTAAGCGTGTGATGCGTTGTTGTCCAATGCTATGGGTGCGTTGCCATTTTCCGGTTCAAGACATTCGAGTGCGAGCATGTAGGTGGCTTGTGGATCCAATTCGATTGCTTTGTCCAATTCGATTGTGTTCCATTGACCGACAGTGTATCCGTCTTCTTCGACTTCGAGGTATGCGATTTCTTTGTCATCTTTAGTCAATATGAATGAGAACCACGCTTTGGCAGTTGGTAAGAATTTGAACGCTTTGATTTGATAGCCTTTGTAGGCTTTAGTCTTGTCGCTTGTGTATTCGGCAGCTACGGTATAGCCGTAGTTGTTTGTTTCAGAACCAACGGGACCGGCATGGTACGTGTCGCCACTCGCGTATGTGATGTCGGTAGCGTCGTCGAATGTCGGACCGTCCCATGTGAGGTTAACTGAGAGTTGGTTGGTTGTAGCATTAAGATTAGATACACCGAGGGCATCAGTATTCTTTGTAACTTGGATGTTGACCTCTGCTGGAGATGACGATTTTCCGTCGGGATATACGGCTGCTACGGCATAGCTATGTGCACCGTCAGCTACGTTTTTAACGGTGAAGTTCAAATCTGTGCTCGTGCCGATTTGGGTGCCGTTTTCCGAAATCAGGTATGAACTTGCAATATGCTCTGTCATAGAGCTGTTTGAAATCAGAGCACCGATGGGCCATGTGGTGTTGTCTTCTGCACCGACTTCCTCATCGCTCATCGAAAATTCATACATCGAATAAAATTCGGCATCTGTGCCTACGCGGCGGAAGAGGTCGGTGTAGCCGATGCGTTTTTTGCCTTTGATGCAGCCAAGGGGGAGTGATGATGAGGTCGCGTAGATGTCTGCAGCCGTTCTGACAGCTACGATGATGTCCTTGCCGGCAGGAATTGCAAAGGGCGTTGTGAACTTCAGTGTATTCATCGAGCCGTAGTTCAAATTGTTGACATCGGCAGATTGAGTGTAGAGCGGGGTAGTGGTGTCTGCTGCATCATAGATGCATACTTCCCAACTTGCACGACGTGCCATGGGGTAGAAGGTAACACCTTCGATTTTGGATCCTGAACCGTATGCTGAAAGCATGTCACCGGTGAAACGGTTACCACATTCGAGTGTGTAGTTGCCCCAACCTAAACTGTTGATTTTATCGTCGTTGTTGTGATATTGAAGTGAGGGGAAACTGCTGGCTGGAACGTCCCACAGCAAGCGTACATCATTGTAGCGCGATTGTAGTGCCATCAAGCCAAGCGGTTTGCCACGTTCTGTATCTTTGATTTCAACAACGGCTGAATTGCTGTCGATTGATGTTGCAGCTGCGTATACTGCTTTAACTGTGAATGTGTGCGACCCTTTTGAGAGAGCTGTTACTGTGTAGGTCAGAACGTTTGCACCGACAGATGCCACTTTCTTACCATCGCAGTAGATTTCATAGCTTTTTACGCCTTCTGCACCGGCAAGGGGTTTGTTCCATACGATGTTTGCGGCGTTAGCTCCTTCGAGTGCAAGAGCTTCGACGCCGGCAGGTTCGCGAGTCGTGATATTTTCGTCGAGTTTGATGAATAGAGGCACTATGCGCACAGCACCTTCGGTGCCTTGGTATGTTAGGTCGTATGCCATTGTCGCAAAACTTTTGCAGTCTTCCGACATGCCGTAGGCGCCGGCAATCAGCCACTTGC
>X279_Western_Grey_Kangaroo__coassemble_140_pt1 | contig 9732 bp, 4 predicted proteins | sample X279_Western_Grey_Kangaroo__metabat2_low_PE_007 | metagenome-assembled genome bin X279_Western_Grey_Kangaroo
ACCGTATCAGGTCAACTCGGAGGCGAGCTCGGGGCTACTGCAATTGGTGAAATTTACACCTTCGGTCCCACATTCCGCGCCGAAAATTCAAACACCCAACGCCACTTGTCGGAATTTTGGATGATTGAACCTGAAATGGCATTCTACGACATTACCGACAATATGGATCTCGCCGAAGAGTTCGTAAAATATTGTATCAATTACATGCTCGAAAACAGTCGTGACGACATTGAATTTCTTGCCGAACACTTCGACAAAGAACTTATCAACCGTCTTGAATTTGTGCTCAAGAACGACTTCGTGCGCCTCACCTATACAGAGGGTGTGGAAATTCTCGAAAAGTCAGGTCAAAAATTTGAATTCCCCGTAAGTTGGGGTGTTGATCTCCAAAGCGAACACGAACGCTACTTGGTTGAAAAGCACTTTAAAAAGCCTGTAATCCTCACCGACTATCCTAAGGAAATCAAAGCCTTCTACATGAAGCAAAACGAAGATGGCAAGACCGTACGCGCTATGGATGTTCTCTTCCCACAAATCGGCGAAATTATCGGTGGTAGCGAACGCGAAGCTGACTATAACAAGCTGACAACTCGTATCAACGAACTCAACATCCCGATGAAGGATATGTGGTGGTATCTCGACACGCGCCGTTTCGGCACAGTGCCCCACTCAGGTTTTGGGCTTGGGTTCGAACGCTTGCTTCTGTTTGTCACAGGCATGACTAACATCCGCGACGTCATTCCTTTCCCACGCACTCCGAAGAACTGCGAATTTTAATCACAATATAGAGCATTTCGAGTCCGGTTCGTACAAAACCGGACTCATTTTTAACTCCTCTATAACCATGCCGTCACTTAAGAATATCTGCCACTATTGGTCCTCAATGATAGTCGTAGCTGTGATAATATACGTCACATGGATTCCTCGACCAATCGAGTCGGAATATCTGCTGCAAATACCCTACGTCGATAAACTTATTCACGCAATCATGATGGGTGGGTTGCTCGGCGCACTGCTGTTCGACTATCAACGCCAAAACAAAACTCGCGCCCTAACAGCTAAGAGAGTCTTGGAGTTTGCTATATGCGTGGCTGCATTTGGGGTTTTCAACGAAATAATACAAGGAACGCTCCCAATTGAACGTTCCTTTGACCTCAGCGACATACTTGCCAATTGGCTTGGCACATTAGTCGCTTATTTCATAGCCCCACCGGCAATCAAATTCGTACTACACATCAAATAGCTTATTCAGACAAATACTTCGCCACATCGGCTCTGAGTTCATCGTCCTGCTTGTCGCGACTCAAAATTGTTCCATCAGGCGAAATCAAAATAATACAAGGGATTCCCGAGATGCCATAAAGGTCTGTCGGAATTTTTTGTGCATTGATGATGCAATCCCATTCCAAACCATGTCGAGCTATTGCCCTGTGTGTAGCCTCAGGTTTGTCCCAAACGGCAACACCAAGGACATTAAGTTTGTCCTTATATTGTGCGTAAATTTCCTTTATCACAGCTGTTTGGCGAATGCAAGGTCCACACCAACTTGCCCAAAAATCGACAAGCAGATACTTACCGTCCTTGCCTACATAGTCGCTCAACTTCTTACCCTCCACTTCAAAATCAATATATTTTGCACCTTCAGCTGTTGCCGCCTTACTCTCATTCATCTTAACGAGATTGGCAACACGTGTGTAATTTTTGAAACGAGGATACTTTTCAAGAAAATCAAGAAAATCTGATGGCGACATTTCGTACGCTTGTTGTGTGAAAAGAATATAACCAATCGGATTATCAATATTTTCAAGCATATAACGATTTGCATCGCTCATATATCTGTCATATATAGCTTGCTGAGCCTCCTCAGTTGTTGCGTTTCTAAATTCGTCAGAGTGTATTTTCAGCGCTTCACCAATCTCACTAAAACGGCTGTTTAACTGCGATCCCGTCACATTCCGTTCGGCATCAAGCGCAATGGTCCCGGGTTCAAGTATAAATTGGGCATAGGGAGAGCCACTAATATTCAGTCGCACAACAATCGGCTCATCAATTTCGCCTGCAAACATCGCCATGCCTCCGGTTATTGACACAGAGTCAACCTTCTCGCCATTATCATAATTTACCAAATATGCCATTGTGCCATCTGCCTCATCAGGCAAATCAGCTTTAAATTGATATGGATTCCCTGCCGCTAACAATGTTGCAGCAGACAACATAACAAATGAAAATATCTTACGCATCTTATTCTAATTTTATATTACTCTTGCAAATATACTCATTTCTTTGCTTTGACGCTGAAGGAGTCAATTATTTTTCCCATACGGTCGTAGAGTTTGAATACCATTTGCTCGTTATCAACATCCATTAGCATTGCGCTGACTGTGTGAGGACCTTCCGCCCAACGACATTTGATAATATCGCCATTTGCAGTAAATTCCTCGAAATCGCGACCACGTCCATCATCAGACGATGTCGTCTGCACATACACCGTACCGATACTGCCATCGGTTTCCTGACCTTGGTAAAGTGCGTTTGTTCGAGCGTATATATGATTATTACCACTGATAGCTATGTCGACGCCACACTCATCAAACAAATCCTTCCAACGCAGATATTGTGACGATTCACCATTGACACCATCAAACCACTGATAGTGTTCCATGACAACCACATATTTCGTAGGATTCTCCTTGATAACTCTTCGCACCCACTGCTGTGCTGCATCCAAACCTTCTTTTTTACGCATACTTTCGTTGTTGAGCATCACGAACAGAGTGTTGTCATAAGTGAAATAGTAGCAGACTCCAATTTCGTCATTATAACCATTTTCCGGATTATTATTAACTAATCGGAAATACTGATTTGTATTACGACGATATTCACGCGACATGTGGTCATGATTTCCAATTACACCCGCCCACATATAATTTTTGAACTTCGGTTTGTCGTACAAATCCTTCCAAAACGAGTAACTTCCGCCCCATGCCGTTATGTCGCCGACATGTAGCACCATGTCATACTCGCCCTTATTGCAGAGTTCAAGCATGTCGAGTATCGCCATCGCCGCAACAACACGCTTTGGAAGTGGCGTATAAGCATGGAAGTCCGATATTATGGCAGCAGTCCACTTGCCATCGTTCGGTGCTGTCTTAAAATGGCGAATTTCACCATCACCAATACGATAGGCATATTTCTTATCCGGTTGCAAACCGCAGATTTCCGCTGTGTAGCGCATAAAGCGAGCACGTTCGAAAATATCCTTCGAATCGGAAGTACGCGAGTAAACGCTATCAAACTCAGAGCAGAACTCGATAGTCGGGACTATGATGTCAGCCTCCGACCAATCGGTGTCAGCGACATCCGTATATACACACTTAACAGCATCGGCATCGTCCAAATCAGCATGCCAATTCAGTCGGACACACGTAGAAGCATCTTCCCCGGGATTAGCGATTATAGTGTACACCTCAGCAACAGCCACTAAAGGCAACACACTCAAAATCATAGCAAAAATTAACTTCATATTCTTTTATTGGGCTATTTAATCTGTTTTATCAGAACGGATACCCTATGGCAAGGTGAAAAGCCAAAGAGTCGGAAAACTTGGACATATTATAGTAGCCAACCTTGCCGGTGTCGTAAGGAAGATGAATACCAATACCAAGGTCGCCTCGCACCACCATCATGCCGATGTCGAAGCGAACGCCCAGCCCGGTACCGGTGGCAAGGTCCTTGAGGAATGAGCCGGCTTTAAGCAAGCCTCCGGGACGCATCGGATCATTCTCCAAGAGCCATACATTGCCTGCATCGAAAAACAATGCACCCTGCAGCGGACCTGCAATCGGAAAACGATACTCTAAATTTGCCTCGAACTTAAACGTACCGGTTTGGTCGAAATAGTCGTTGGCAATTTCTTCGGGTGCACGATAACTACCCGGACCTATGCTACGAACTGTAAACGCTCTAACTGAATTTGCACCGCCACAATAGAATTGCTCGGCATAGGGCACTTGCGACGAATTGCCATAAGCATGCTCTGCCCCTACAGCCATTCGCGCCACCAAACGATGATTTCCCGCCATCTGTCTGTCCCACACAATTTGCGCCTGACCCTTTACAAATTGAGAAAACGGCATACCAAATAGCTCTTTCTCACCTTCTGCACCGAATGCACTCCACATACCCCAAAATATATTTCCTGCTTCCTGCAAGGTAAACTGGACATTGATTGAATTTTTCTTATCAATCCGCCGGTCATAGGTATATGAATATATCATTTTCGGTATAAACTGATTGTCAAAACTCTGAGCCACTGCCGGATTCGCAATCATAACCGAATCGAACTCAGCTGTTGTATGCAACAGTTTCGTATATGTCAATTTTAACGGTGTAAATGAATTTGACACATGCCGACGCCATCGCCAATCATAGTTCACCGACGCATTAAATTGCGCCATCTTAAAATAGTGAGGACGATTGAGCAATTCGGCATCGAGTTGAAATCTCGTCCAGTTAAGTTGCGAGCGTCCTCGCGCCATAAACTGTGGACCTAACATTCGTGGAACAGCCAAAGAACTGCTGATACCGGCTTCGTAGGAGTTAAACATACTTCCCGCCCCACCGGTTTGCCATTCGTATGCACCTGTAAGTTTAATTGCCAATTGCTCGCCACCGCCAAACATATTACGATTTGTCAAGCCCAAGGTCAATCCCGGTCCAAGATAGCTATTCGACTTGGATGATGCGTTGACCTCAATTGACGCTTCTAATGGGGCATCGAATTTACAATCAATCAAAACATCGAGAGTCGGTTCTGTAGCAGTAGTGTCAGGTATGGCATTAACGTTGACCGATTGAAAAATACCAAGTCGCGACAAATAAGACTGAGTGCGATTCATATCTCGCACCGAGAATGTCCGACCCGTACGGAACGTCACACACTCCGGCACAATCTGACGACGCAACTTGGATGGCATCATCTGCACAAGCGTCAATCCGGGACGCATAACGATAGTATCAGGGATTTGATGTCCGCGATAACGATTGACAACAACGGTCACATCGCCCGTTCGATAGCAGGTCGAAGCCCATTTCGGCATATTGTCAGCAAACTCCAACTTCAAGTCCACCCGACCGGGGTTGTTTATGCTATCGGCAAGATACTCAATATAATCCGGGCGGAAATAATAATAACCCTGATTGCGCAGAACGTTTGCAATTCGATTTCGAGCTACACTTAATGAATCGACCGAATAGCGCGAATCACTACGAAAATAAGAATCCCTGCTCACAATCGAATCGATCAGATGATTGAGTTGACAAGTATCAACCGGCAACATCACAGAATTAATCGTAAAGGCAATTCCGGGATTGACTCTATATAAGACTTTGGCCTTCCGCGGATTCCTCGCCGGAATTAGCTCATACGACGCTTTAGCGCGGAAGTAACCATCGTTAATCAACATTTGTTCTATCATGCCCGCTCGCGCCTGTGGTCGAACATCGGATACCAAAACAGGTTCTTCTGCAAATGTCTTGTAAAGCCAATGCTTAAATCCCTTTTCGGGGTTCGGCCAATTATTGTATGCCCACAAACCAAGTGGGAATGGATAACGCCAATCGAGTAAAGGCAAATAGTTGTTGGGAGCATAATGCACTGCCGACTTAATATTTGACCGCAATTCCGACGGGACTTCATCAACACCATCGGACATAATATATTCAGGGGCCTTCGTACCAGTATAGAGCTGCTCTCCATCAGGAATACGACGAGTCGTAGAACATGACGCCACAATCAACGACAATGCAATTATCAGAATTTTGATTATATGTATCTTACTTGGTAACATTAATTTCATTATTCAAATTCTCAATTGGCTGTAATTGCGTTTCACTCTTGCGACGATGACGCATTCGGAATATGTTGCGTAGGGTCGACAGCTTACGTTTAAATACAAAACCGATACCGGTCTTTGTTATTTCACCTTCAAGAATGCTTTCATATCCCGTATGTCGGAACAGTTTCACCGACATAGTTTGCGCTGAGTTGAGAATATACTCAAACGATATATCCTTTATCAGATTTTGCGACATATTCTCCTCTTCATTGGTGTCGGCTGTCGAATAATTTCCGCCAACTACAATTTTGAAACGTTCGTTGAAAAGTGTTTTAGACACTTGATAGCTATAATTGGTTGTCGATGACGTCGAACCGTCAAGAGTCTGATTATATTGGTCGATTCCAAAACTCAAATCCACACCTTTGATATTGCGTGCCGCCCACGAATTGAGCTGCGACGCAAGAAATGAATTTAAAGCGTTACCCGACAAATTACTATCGCCACTCGTACCCGGTCCGCTGTAAACGCCATATAGCAACATATTCATTGCCTGATTGGCACGTTGCTCTGCGCTCATCGATTGCAATTCGTTGGCAACCGTAATATCATCGTTGGTCAACATATCAAATGCCACATCCATCTTTTCGAGCGAACCGGTAATATCGAGCGACACATCAAATTCCACTATACGCGAGTTTTGCCCACTCTGCGTGACGTTTGATTTTACGACATCGACGGCATGAAGTCCAAGAGTAGGATTCATCATTTCGCCATTGAATGCAATAAACGAGTTATCCGTAAAATTAAACATCTTTTCGCTCATAAACGGCGGCGAATATCTGACAAATCCGCTATTGATATTCAGACGTCCTATAACACGAGGGTCGCCGAAAGGCATCATTGTGAAATTTAGCGTTCCCTCACTTTGCAGCCTTACTCGATTTCGCCCATCGGCAGAAAGGTCCACATTAATTGTTGAGCCATTACGTACATTCAACGTAGCATCAACCATCATAGCCATGGATTTTTCCTGCAAAGCATCAGTTTTGACAATTTCTATCGTATCCTTAAAATTGACAAACTTAACCATATCGCCGGTCGAGTAGTTTGCTATCGCCGTTTCAGCATCCGTCATTACATATGTAAGATTCGTACCGGGCAACACCGTAAGATTCGACTTAACCTGCATAAAATCCATATTGCCCTTGATTGTCGTGTTCGTACTTATGAATCCCTTTCCATATATTTCGGATCCCTTTGCTGCACGCGAAGTGTTACATATTTGAAAATTATCGGCTTTAAAATTCATATCCACTGCCGGAGATACCAACGATTGCAAACCTATAGTACCATTTATTCTCAACGGATGTTGATTTGTGCCATTAATCGCAAAGTCATTGAATTTTATTATGTTATTATCAATCGGAATTTTCACCGAGCTTATTTCGTACGCCGCACCAAGCATATCGACATTTACTGCCGTGCTGTCAAGTTGAATCCAACCGTTAATTTTCGGGGTTGATGCCTCATCGATTACTGCCATTTCCCCACTCACCCAACCATCGAGTCGTGCAATGTCTTTCGGTAGGAAAGGATTGATCGTCGACAACGGGAAGCGCGTCACTGACATATCGAGAGCCATTGACGATACAGCCAAACTATCGTTAAATGCGCCCGACAGACTTATGGTCTTTGTATTATCAACACTAACATCAGCCTTTGCGCGTAGCAACCCACCGGCGCCGGTGGTTATGTCAATATCTGATTCAATAGTGCCAACCCGACGGCGGTCGTAATATAAATCAGTCAATGCCACCATGCCGTCACCAACGATGAAAGAATCATCCTCGCTCATACGCATATTAGCACTAAGCAACCCACTGACCGGCGGTGCAAAGGGATTGATATTCATCCAGTCGGCAATCTGAATATTAGCGATGTTTGCCACAAGTTCGCACCTTTCGTGTTGGTCGTCGGCATAATTTGTATAAAACTCAAGTGAAGAACCTACACCGTGCATATGCAAATTAGCATCCAATTGTCTTTTATCAATATCCCAACGCAAATAGTTGTCGGCATTTACAGTCCACGGCTTATATGCAATTGTCAAATCTGTCGGTGCCACATATAGCGTAGCTGCCGAGTAGGCAAGCTCACCCTGCAAACTCATACTATAGCCCTCCACCCCACTTATATTTTTTTGTCTTAGGTCTATACCAAGTTGATTATATGCCAAATACCCATCGACAGATACGTGTGCCCAATTATCGAAGGTCCCTAGGCGATTGTCTATTCGAGCCTTAAGTCCCAACATAGAGCCGTACTGCGACATATCTACTGTAATCGTATCCATACGGGTAGTTCCTGACATAAAATCACGAACCGTGGCATCGAACGACAATTGCCCCAAATTCGATGCATTCAGACTCAAACTTCTGAAGCCCATACGGCTATCGGAGAGTATATCCGTAATGACATTATCGTGCCCGGCACGAAGTTTCATTTCAAACGGTGGCAGTGCCTGCTGCAATCGTTCAATGTCGATTGTTCGTGTAAGAATCTCATCATTTATGACAGAGTCGACAAATGTCATCCGAGCCATAATCGAATCAAGAGACGAATCGGATCGCAACTGAGCCTGCAAATCTCGATTATGTAACGACAAAACAGTTGTCGAATCATTGGCATTAAAATCAGCCAATACGTCCTTAACGACTATTGAACCTATACGATCTGTAAGGTTAAACGTTTCAAGCGTTAATTGCGCATCTAGTTGTCGGGCTATTTTATCAATAGATGCTGTTCCATAGAGATTAGCCGATACTGTCATTTCATCTGCAGCAAATCCCAAAGATTTCAAATCGGCATGGACTCTGTCAAGCTTTGCCGACCATTTGTACTCATCTCCGACAAGATTGCCGGTGGCATTGAAATTAAGTCGGGCGCTCGGATTGTCTGAAACTAACAGAATATCGGCGTGTCCATCTTCAATTAGTGCCCTACCACTAATGCCATCGTAGTTATAGCCATTATATACAGCCCTATCGATGCTAATTTCGGCAGTCAAACTCGCCTGCTCTGAAAATATGTCGAAGCCCTGCCCCTCTGCATTAATTTTCGCCGAAAGTTCACCCAATCCAAGCAATGGCATAAAAGCATCGACAGGGAAACTATCAGTAGCCAAAGTAATGACATAATCATCGTCACGTTGTTTCCAATCGGCATCAAGGCTTATGCGACCTTGCTCGGTTCGTGCAGTCAGTTTACCACCGATTCTATCAGGTGACACATCCATATCTCCCTCAAAATAAGTGCGTGGCAAATTGAGCTGTTCGGCAGTTGCTCTATCAAGCATTACACCTTTTAGCGGATTCAAATCAATCAAATCGCCTGTTATAGTCAACTTCCCTGCCAATTGTGCAGGGACAAAAGCGTTAAGCACATAACCACTTGCATCGAACTTGGCATTTCCATTAAGAGTGAACGACAGCGTGCTGATGTCAACCCGTCCAGTCGTTCCGCCAACATCTGCCAACGCTCTGATTCTTCCACCTTTGGGGAGTGTTGCCAAGACAGTTTTGATGTCGGGAAACATCTGACTCATATCCGCAAAAGCCAAATCGCCCCTCAAATCCAAACTAAGAGGCAGGGACTTGTCAACAGTCATATCGCCCATACCGAGCATAGCATCGAAACTCAAATCTGTTGCATTCGCACTCCTCAAACTAAAATTCTGAAGGCTTAATTTTTTCTCGTCAACACTCAATACACCGGAAGTCGCTATCTCTATGCCACAACGTTCCCTACCTATCAATTTCAACGGGACACTTAGATTTGATCCCGAATTATAAAAGTCGACGATTTCCAAATCGACAGATGCAAAGTCTATATA
>X279_Western_Grey_Kangaroo__coassemble_147_pt1 | contig 9535 bp, 6 predicted proteins | sample X279_Western_Grey_Kangaroo__metabat2_low_PE_007 | metagenome-assembled genome bin X279_Western_Grey_Kangaroo
CAGTCAACCCTGTTCAGCTTCTTAACGATGTTAACAACACCAACGAAGTACTTTCGTCGACAGGTAATCTCCAGATTGACTATGCTCTTCACTTCCTCCCCGAATTGCACCTCAACTTGAACCTCGGTTATTCAGTGTCGAAAAATACATCTGAAAGCCTCACAGCTCAAAACTCTATGCAAGCATGGCGCAACACCACTCTTGCCAAGATGGGTTCGGCAGGCGCAGGTACTCGCTACGATTGGTATGAACTCCAACGCAACACATTGCTCGACTTCTACGTAAACTACAAAAAAGAATTCGAAGCAATCAAATCGAATGTTGACGTAATGGCTGGTTACTCATGGCAACGTTTCGACTATCATGGTCGCAGCAACACTTATGTTAACACAATTGGTTACAATACTGAATATTTCGGTGGCTCGCCTTATCCTACTTTGAATGCTGACGGCGAATTTATCCTTGCTCCTGATTACGCATCAGCCGACAATATCGGTCGTGCAGTTAACGACGCGCCCATGAGTCGCTGGGCAAATCCCTTGCAGCTCGTTTCGTTCTTCGGTCGTGTTAACTACAGCTTCGACAACACTTATCTTTTAACATTCACAATGCGTCGCGACGGTACATCGCGCTTCTCGAAAGATAATCGTTGGGGTATGTTCCCCTCGGTTGCTCTCGGTTGGAAGATTGCCGAAATGGACTTCTTCGAAGATGCACGCAGCGTGATGAACGACTTCAAGCTCCGTCTTGGTTGGGGTATCACAGGTCAACAAGATATAGGTTCTTACTTCCCCTACATGCCCGTTTACACTGAATCGACCAATTTGGGTTATCAATACATAGACCAAAACGGCAACTGGATCAATCCTCTCTATCCCCAAGCATACGATGCTTCAATCAAGTGGGAAGAAACAACTACCTACAACGTAGGTTTCGACCTCGCATTCCTCAACAACCGCTTCACTGCCGCTCTCGACTGGTACTTGCGCGACACTGAAGACCTTCTTGCCTGGACTCCTGTTGCAGGTGTCAACACATCTAACTACATGAACCGCAACATCGGTTCGCTCCGCAATATGGGTGTTGAAGCAACTATTACTGCCCGTCCCGTTGTTACCAAGGACTTCACTTGGACTACCAGCTTGAACGCTGCTTGGAACCGCAACGAAATCACCGCTCTTACCGGCGATGCTGAAACTTCGCAAATCCAAGCTCGCGACGTGCCCGGCGGTACAGGTGGTGGCCTTCAATACCACCTCGTAGGCGAAGCTGCTTACTCATTCCTTGTTTACCAACAAGTGTATGACTCAAACGGCGATCCTCTGCCCGGTCAATATGTTGACCAAAATGCCGACGGTGTGATTGATGATAAAGATAAGATTATCTATCACTCACCCGATCCTAAGGTAACCCTTTCGTGGAACAATAACTTCCGCTTCAAGAATTGGGACCTCGGCATCGCGCTTCGTGCTAATATCGGCAACTACATGTACAACGGTACAAAGTATGCCAACAGCCGTCTGAATGGTGTTACCGGTTATCAGCTCAGCAACCTCTTGGCTGACACATACCTCTTCCCCGAATCAGTTGACAACCAAACGCTCATCCTCAGCGACTACTTCGTTGAAAACGCAAGCTTCATTCGTTGTGACAACATTACTCTCGGTTACACATTTGACAACTTGATGGACAACAGCTTCAAGCTTCGTGTGTTCGGTGCATGCCAAAACCCGTTTGTAATCACCAAATATAAAGGCCTTGATCCTGAAAACTACGAAGGTATAGACAACAACGCCTATCCGCGTCCTGTAACTTTCACTCTCGGCTTGGTAGCTTCGTTCTAATTTTTAAAACTTAGCATTAATATGAAAACATTAAATAAGATTTTAATTTCGACCGGGCTTGCTTTGTCGGCTTTGACATTCGGCGCATGTACCGATGACTTGGACATGATGCCTACCGACCCGAACCAAACCACTCCCGGTAGCTTTGCCGATGATCCCGGTAAGTATATGGATCAGGTGATGGCAGACGTTTACTTGCAGTTTGCTGTTCATGGCGTTAACAATAACGCTTCGGTAAGCGGCTTTGACGGCGGTATGTCGACATTCCAACGTTCGGCTTTCATCCTTGAAGAAGTTCCTACTGATGAAGCCAACTGGCTCCCTGCCGATGCTGACTACGGTGCGTTCCAATATGGTGTAGTTGCTTCAAACTCACGCGTTATCCTCGGTACGTATTCACGCTTTATGATTAATGTTACGCTTTGTAACGACTTCATCCAATCGCGCGATTACTTCGCTGTTACTCCCGAATTGACCGAAAAGTTCGAAGAATACGTTCGTCAATGCAAAATCTTGCGTTCGGCATGCTACTTCTACCTTATCGACTGCTTCGGCAACGTGGCTTACGCTGATGAAAACACTCCTGTTGGCTCTGTTCCCGCTCAGTTGCCTCGTGCAGAAGTTTACAAGAAAGTTGTTGATGTGCTCGAAGGCGTCATTGCCGAATATGGCGAAAACGCAGCTGAGCCTGCTTACGGCTATGTAGGCAAAGATGTTGCTGAAGCGCTGCTCGTTAAGTTCTATCTTAACGCAGGCGTTTACACCGGCACTCCCGCTTGGGACAAGTGCTTGGCTCACGCTCAAAACATCATTGCCCGCCACCAAGGCGAAGGCTTCAACAACTCAGGTCTTGCTAACCACTACAACCAACTTTTTGCTGTAAACAACGAAAAGTTTGCTACTCAAGGCGCAGGTCCTAACGAAATCATTTGGACTATTCCTCAAGATGCAACCAACCTGATTTCATGGGCTAACGGCACATTCATGATTTGTGGCTTTATTGGCGACCAAGGTGCTACTGACACTTGGGAATGTACAAAGGCGCGCTACAACTCGGGTGACGCTTGGAAGTGTATGACTGCTCGCGAACAATTTGTTCGTAAATTCGAATGGCAAGATGACGCTTGCTCGGTTACTGCCGACACTCGTACTGCAGGCTGGTGTACATCTGCCAACAAGTTCAACATCAAGAACACTGTTCTCGACCAAGCTCACTATGGCGATAATGGTTACTTGCCCGTTAAGTTTACTAACTATGCTATCGATGAAAACGGTCAAGTAGATGTTGACAACTCGCCCGTTGCTACAACTCAAAACGGTATTGACTATCCCGTTATCCGTCTTGCTGAAATCTATCTTTCGGCTGCCGAAGCAATCCTTAATGGCGCAGGCAATCGCGAAGACGCTCTTACATATGTAAACTACATACGTGAACGCGCAGGTCTCCAAGCTTGGAATGCAACTGACCTTTATGCCGAATCGTTGCAAGACGAACGTTGCCGCGAACTCTACACCGAAAACACTCGCCGCAGCGACCTTATTCGCTACGGAAAGTGGATTACCGGCTACACTTGGAGCTGGAAGAACAACGTGGCTGAAGGTGCTGACTTCAATAGCAACTTCAAACTCTATCCCCTGCCCAGCAACATTGTGACTCTCGCAGGTTATCAACAGAACCCTGGTTATTAATTTTGGTGTAAAATCAATATTAAAACTTTGATTAAGCAATGAAAAAATTATCAATATTATTATCTTTGGCGACAATGATCGGGTTCACAGCTTGTGAAGATAAGAAAGAGCCCGTTTATGTACCTCCTACGGATGCTACATCATTTGTTCTCTATACTCCTGTACTCCAAAACGAGTATTTCGAGTTGACCGCAGAAAATACATTGGAACTTGTATGTGCTGCGCAGCCTGACTATGGCTACTCTGCTATTGCAAAATATTCGGTAGAGGTGTCTTTGACAGAAGACTTCCAATCGATTAATCCTGAAGATGAACTGATTCCTGCATTTGTGGAAGTTCCCTCAGCTGGTACGGGGACACAGTCGCGCATGGTAATCAAGGGCTCAGAAATTGCAATGGCCCTTTGTCAGCTTCGTGGTTATACCGGCGAAGATAACTATCAAGATGACCCTGCTACGAAGGTTTATTTCCGTGCTGTTTGCCAACTCGAAGGAGTTGAAGGCAGCCGTGTCGTTTCGAACGTAGTATATCTTTCGCAAGTTAAGGGCTACTTCGCAGTGCCCGTTCCTGGTTATATTTACCTTGTAGGTCAACCTTCAGGTTGGGTAGAACCAGCTGATTCTAATAAAAAAGCTTATGAAGATTGGCGCTTGTCTGAGGCAGATGACGCAATTGGTTCGAAGATTTATCGTGGCACATTCAACGTTAACGCAGGCGAAGCAACGCTTCGTTTCTATTCAGCTCTTACAGGTTGGGACGGTGGCGACTCTTGGGGCTATCAAGCAGACGATAGTGCTACTGAATTCGAATGGGCTGATGGCTTTACAACCACTATTGCCAAGGGTAAAGGTTCATACTCATTCCCCAACTGGCCCGGTGGTAAGATGGCTATGCTGGTTGACTTGAATGCCGGTACCGTCGTATTCTCGGCAGTTGCTGAATAATTAATTTAATAGCAGAAAAAAAATGAAGAAATTAGCTTTCTTATCGATATTGGCTCTCTGCGTAGGTTTCACTTCTTGTGATAACTACGAAGAACCCAATCCCCCTGCACAATCAAATCCGGCAGAACCCGTATTTGAAATTGCCGGCTTCAGCTCAGCTGCTGTTGTTGCAGAAGGTGAACTTGTCGAATTGGACAGTGTCGCTGCTGTGGAAGTTGCCAAATTTACTTTGGGAGAAACCTTTCCTGCCGGCTACGAACTCGAAGTTATAACTACCATGGGCATTGACGAGGCTTTCTCGCGCTCAACAGAGGTCGCTACAACCGTTACAGATGGTGTTGCAACTATTGCACCTGCCGACTACCAGGCAGCTCTCGTTTCTATAGCAGGTCGTAATCCTGCTGAGAAAACGATGTGGCTCAAATTCGATGCATACGCTGTAAAAGATGCTACTAAGGTTCGCATCGGTAATCCCGAAACTGTTTATGGACCCTATTCAATGCTTGTTAAACCTATGGATACAGGTCTCGTGATTGAAGAGGCTTACTATCTCGTAGGCACTGCATGCGATTGGGAACCCAAGCAAGCTATCAAACTCAACCACTCTGATGTTGATGTATGGGATGATCCCGTATTCTACACAGTAGTAGACATAGATGTTGATGAGTGGTGGTGGAAAATTATCCCCCAATCGACCTACGAATCTGCAGATGGATGGGGCGGTGCTCAGTTTGGTGTAGTTGAAAATGGCGATACATCTCTCTCAGGTATGATTACCGATGAAAATCCCGGCGCAGGTTGTCTGAAAGTGACAGGTCCCTATATGTTGAAGATTAACATGATGGACTACACTTATGAGTTCACACTTGCAATCGAATCGCTTTGGACTCCCGGTAACAGCAATAGCTGGTCTCCCGCAGATGCTCAAAGATTGACTACATCTGATTATATTAATTATAATGGTGTGGTACATATTGATGGCGAATTTAAGCTCACAATCCAACCCGACTGGAACGGTGCAGTAGATTACGGCGGCGAAGGTGGTACGCTTGTTCAAGGTGGAAACATCACTGACGGTTATGCCAACGGTCTTTACTGGATGGAAGCCAACCTCACAGAGATGACTTACAAAGTTTCACCCATTAATACCATCGGTGTCGTAGGAAGTTTTTCAGAATCAGGTTGGTCTGATGACATCGACCTTACTCCTTCGACTGACTTCCTCGTGTGGACCGGTTCTGTTACGCTCGCAGCCGGCGATGAATTCAAGTTCCGTGCAAATGATGCTTGGGATATTGACTTCGGCGGTGCGCTCGATAACATCGTCTACAAGGGCGGTAATATCAAGACTGAAACTGCGGGTACGTTCAACGTAACTCTCGACTTCTCGAAAGTTCCCTACACTTGCACACTTAAGTAATCGAAAATGCTCTAATGAAAGGATTTGAGTCCTTTCTCTAACCAAAAAGTCTGTAAAGATGACTCGTATGGCATTAATCCATATAACAGCGTCTTTACAGACTTACTTATTTTAACTATGGTAGCGAAAAAAAACTTTAGCGTATTGTTTTTGGCGATGTTTGTGCCGATGCTTATATCGGCTCGATATGTCGTGGTTAATGACACATTGCATGGCTCGGATATTTATCCCGGCACGTCGCATGCTTTTCAGTTGACGATTCCGGAGGGCTATAATGGCGATGCTGCGGCTTTGTATTTAGGGCTTGACGGCATATTGTGTCGCGCACCGCAAGTGATAGACTCGCTCGTGTGTGAGGGCGTGATGCCTACGACCATCGGCGTGTATCTGCAGCCGGGTGTTGTCAAAGATGATAGTGGCAAGGTTATTCGCTACAATCGCAGCAATGAATTTGATGCTACGGATGCTCGCTTCACGATGTTTTTGGAACGCGAGTCGTTGCCGGCAATCGAAACCCGTCATGGCGTGAAATTCTCGCTGAACCCTACCGATCGCATGATTTTCGGACTCAGCAGTGGCGGTATAGCTGCATTCACGGCTGCGTGGCATCGACCGGATATGTTTGCAAAGGTGTTTTGTGGTTGTGGCACATTCGTGCCGATGCGTGGTGGCAATGAGCTGCAAGCCATAGTTCGCAAGCATGAGCCGAGGTCGCTGAGAATTTTCTTGCAAGATGGTTTCAAGGATTCGTGGAATCCCTTGTTCGGAAGTTGGTTTGAGGCAAATTTTGTGCTCGGTACAGCCTTGGAATTTGCAGGCTATGATGCACGTTTCGATTGGGCTGAGGGTGTGCATAGCGTACGACGTGCATCGGAGATATTCACTGACGTTATGAAGTGGATGTGGCGCGATTATCCGAATGCTGTGAAAGTCGGGAAAACGAATAATAATCTGCTTGCGCCGATGCTTATTGCGGACGAATATTGGGAGGAATGCACAGCACCGAGCGATTTGCAGTTAGCTGCAATCGATAAAGTGGAGGCAATATATCCTGATAGTACGCTCATGGCTAAGCCTATGGAAGGGTCGAACTATTTGGCACAGTATATACTGGATGCCGACGGACAAAAGATGTATGGACAAGCATTCTATTGGCTTCACAACTATAACAATGCTGCTCTGACAGTGTCGGATATGACTTTTGACGGCACCGGGAACTTGTGGGTGCTGACGAATGCCGGAATTCAGATTTGTGACCAAAACGGGCGCGTGCGCGGCATTCTTGATTTGCCACGAGGCTTCGATGTCGAAAAGGCGCGGATTGCTGTAACTGATGGCTGCGTGTGGCTCAAAGGCGATAAATACTATAGCCGTCGATTGAATGTTGCTGCAGCCAAGCCGGGCGTAAGTCCTGAGTCGCAGGGTCAGGCATGATTGTCCCGTTCGCGTGGGTCGAAATCCCGAATTATGACGCGGTTGGCAAGGATTAGTTTCACGCGATTGCGTTTCCAAAATTCTTGCATGTAGCCAATTTGGCTGTATTGAAAGCGTGGGTGACGTTTGTTGCATGCGTAGGCAATGCGGTGGCGATAGCGCGTGATGTCGTGATTGCGCTTGAAGTGGTTGATGGTGGTTTCCAATTGGTCTTCACAGGCGTGTTTTATCCATCCGTTGCGTTGCTCTTTCAGTTCTATGAATATGATGTGTGTCGGCGATGATAGCATGGCGTCGCAGCGAAAGTCGCGCGTGCCGTCGGGACGGAATATGTCGATGCAGTTGTCGATGGCAGTGAAGTTCACCGGGCGTCCGGTCTGATTTTCGACTCGCGCCACCCATTCTCCCCGGTTTTCGTAATCGACGTAGGGCGGTGTACCTTTTGCGTCATCACGTATGCCAAAGCGTTCGGCTGTGATGCGCTTCACCATGCAACGCTTTTCGAAAAAGTTAATTTTCATAGTCAAGACTTTCTTCAATGTCGAGCATGTCGCTGAAAATCTCGTTGGTTATGCCTGCCTCGAGATTGAGCAGATTGTCGTCGGACGGAAGTCCGTAAGTGTGGGGCAGAGCGCTTGCCGTACCGTCGCTCAATTGGTAGATTCGAAGCAGTTCGGGATTGATTGCGCTTTGCGGAGTTACGATTCGGTCGATTTCTTCGACGATTGCCATGCGTTTCTTCGAAACTGCGTATTCCCGGAGTTGGAATGCCTTGGCTGCCAAGGTCAGATAGTTGATTATGAAAGGACTATGCGTGGTGATGACCAAGCGGTTGTCGTCTATGCGGTTGGCTGTCTCGGTGAGAAAATACAGGATGTCCTTTTGAGAGGTGGGATATAGATTCTGTTCCGGTTCTTCGACGATGTTGATAAATTCCGAATAGCCGAAACGGTTGGATAGGGATTTCATGGCAGCCTGCTTCACCTCGTCGGAGAGATCGGGGTCGGATATTATTTGTGTCACCTCTTTGGCAATGATGTTACGCTCGGCAACGCTCAGGGCGTTGGGATCATTTTTGCTATGCTCAACTTTGTCGGCAATATATTGTGTTACGAGGCACAGTGATAGCGATGACTGAAAACCGCTCGATGCTGCCGACAGGCGGATGCGATAGTCGTTGCCTTTTATCCATGATATTTCGTTGAGTGCGTCATATTCGAATTCGGCGTTGTTCATTACCGGTAGTCGGAAACCTTCGTGGTAAGCGGATTTTGCCATTTCGAAGTCTTCGAGAAAACGCTGTACGGAACTTGGCAACGCTTTTACGTTGGATGGTGTGGCAATGGATGTAAGAAAGTTGCGCTCGGCAGGGATATAAAGCACTTTCGACATGGCTTTGACTTCGCCTTCATCAGTTTGTGTGACTGTCAGTGTGCTGTCGGCATAGATGAACTTGTAGAAGCGACCGGTGTATTCGATATAGCTGTCGTCCTTGAAAAACTCCGACAGTCGGCTGTATGCCGAAATGGAATTGCGAAATCGGGAGAATTGTTCGATGTACTTGATTGAAAGCATACTGCGTTTGAGACGCTTTTCGAGCCATGTAAACATGGAGTATAGCTTGGCAATCGTACTTTTGCCCGAGCCTTGATGACCTATGAAGATTGTGTATTTGGTAAATTCCACTTCGAGGGCATCAATAGGACCGAAGTTCCGAATTTTTAAGGAGGGATACATAGACGGGAGTTTTTAGATAGTAGTCAAGACTTTGTACGGGTGTATGAGTCGATGTGCCGGTGTTTTTTTTCGTCGAAGATTTCGTCGATTGCGAAAAATATGCCGCTCTCTTCAACGTCGCCAAATTCATGGTTGATGGCGGTGCCGAACATGTGCATGGTTGGCGATAGACTCATATATGAGTTGATTAACGGCGGAATATTGTCGCCATACGAACGTACTTGAGCGTTAAGTATCATGTAGTCGTCCTTAAACGTAGTGCCGTTGAATATTTGCGCCATATCGTCGGGGCTGCTCGTGAACGAGATCGGTTCGATAGGAGTGACGAGATGTTCGGGGTCGGGAAAATGTTTATGGAGGAAATACAGAATCAGATCGCGACAACGTTCCGTATAGTTGGGATACATTGTGACCTTGCCAAATAGATATTTTATTTCGGGATTGGTGACGATTAGGCAACCCAACCC
>X279_Western_Grey_Kangaroo__coassemble_150_pt1 | contig 9456 bp, 6 predicted proteins | sample X279_Western_Grey_Kangaroo__metabat2_low_PE_007 | metagenome-assembled genome bin X279_Western_Grey_Kangaroo
GTAGTATTAGTTACTTCTTTATTTGAGCGTCGTGCGCCCGGTATTTATCACAATACAGCAATCGTTTTTGAAAACGACGGAAGTGAAGCCGGACGTTATCGTAAAATGCATATTCCGGATGATCCCGCATATTATGAGAAATTCTACTTCACGCCCGGCGACCTTGGTTTCAAACCTATTCAAACTTCTCTTGGTAAACTTGGTGTATTGGTATGTTGGGACCAATGGTATCCTGAAGCCGCTCGTTTAATGGCACTTGCGGGAGCAGATATGCTGATATATCCTACTGCGATAGGATGGGAAAGCACTGATAATGAAACCGAAAAGTCTCGTCAATTAGACGCATGGACTACGGTCCAACGAGGTCATGCTGTTGCCAATGGATTGCCGGTAATTACTGTAAATAGAGTAGGGCACGAAGCTGACCCATCGGGCGCAACAAATGGCATCCTGTTTTGGGGTAGCAGTTTTATTGCCGGACCGCAAGGTGAATTGCTTTATCGTGCTGCAAGCGACAAAGAAGAATCTGCCGTTGTCGAAATTGATCTCAGTCGTTCGGAACGCGTCCGTCGTTGGTGGCCTTTCTTACGTGACCGCCGCATTGATGCCTATGACGATATTGTTTGTCGTTTTTGCGATTAATACAAGAGAGCGAAGTTCATCACTTCATCAACAGTTTTGACATACTTGAAGTCTAAGCCGTCACGATAGTTAGCGGGTATGTCTTCAATGTCGCGTTTGTTGTCGATGCTTAATATTATTGTAGATATTCCGGCACGCTTAGCAGCCAATATTTTTTCTTTTATGCCACCGACGGGAAGCACTTTACCACGCAGTGTGATTTCTCCTGTCATTGCAATGCTCTCTCGAACCTTGCGTCCGGTGAAGGCTGAAGCAATAGCTGTAGCAACGGTTATACCGGCTGAGGGACCATCTTTGGGGATAGCCCCTTCAGGGAAGTGGATATGAAGATTGTTCTTTTCGAACATTTCAGCTGAAATATTCAAAGACTCCCCATGCGATTTAACCCATTGTAACGCAATCGTGGCGGATTCTTTCATTACATCACCAAGGTTGCCGGTTATCGTGAGTCTATCACCTTTGCCGGGCGACAACGCTGCTTCAGCAAGTAATATTTCGCCGCCTACTTGAGTCCACGCCAAACCGGTTACTACTCCGGCAAATTCATTGCCTTCATATTTATCCTTATTATACAGAGGCAGGCCCAACAGAGGTTGTAAATCATCCGGTTTGAGCACATTATTTAACGGCTCTCCACTAAGTTCTGCGAGAATTGCTTTGCGCACAAGGCTTGATAACAAATTCTCTAATTTGCGAACACCACTTTCTGCAGTATAGCTTTCAATCAATGCGATTAGCGTTTCGTCAGGAATTTCAAATGGTGCGCTGTCGCCAAGCCCATTAACTTTTAGCACTTTAGGCAATAGGTGGCGACGCGCAATTTCAATTTTTTCTTCCAATAAATACCCGCTTAGATTAATCACTTCCATACGGTCTAGCAATGCAGGTTCAATTGCACCTGCATTATTCGCTGTAGCAATAAATAGGACGTTTGATAAGTCGAAATCCACGTCGACATAATTGTCGTGAAAAGTCGAATTTTGTTCAGGGTCTAACACTTCGAGCAAGGCAGATGATGGATCACCCTTGTAATCCTTGCCGAGCTTATCAACTTCGTCGAGCAATAATACGGGATTTGATGTAGCTGCAGATTTCATTGCTTTGAGTACGCGCCCGGGCATAGCGCCAATATATGTGCGTCGGTGTCCACGTATTTCTGCTTCATCATGTAGACCACCAAGAGCCACACGTTGGTAGTTGCGTCCCATTGCTCGAGCAATAGATTTGCCAAGCGATGTTTTACCGACTCCGGGAGGACCAACAAGACAGATAATTGGAGCTTTTGCCTTTGGATAGTTGATAATGACAGCTATTTGTTCCAATATGCGTTGTTTTATCTTTTCAAGCCCATAATGATCACTTTCAAGCACATCTTTTGCTTTTTTTACATTCTTGGTTGTCTTGGAACTTATACCCCAAGGCAAATCCAATAGAGCTTCGAGATATGAGTATTGAACAGAATAGTCCGGCGTCTGAGGATTTAATCGACGCAATTTTGCAAGTTCTTTTTCAAATGTTGCACGAACATCGTCAGGGAACTTTGTTTCAGATGCACGCTTTGACAATTCTGTATAATCATCATCCTCGTCACCGCCTCCATACAATTCTTCCTTGATAGTATCAAGTTGCATCTGAAGGAATGCCGAACGTTGGTTGTCTTTCATTCGTTGCCCGGCTTTTTCCATGATGTCTTGAGCAAGATTAACCCTCTCACGGTCACTCATAAGCATAGTAAGCAAATCAAGCGCTCGCATACCTAAATTGCCTTTTGATAATAACTTAACCTTGTCTGCAGGATTAGACATTATATTTGTCGCAACAAAATTCAATCTTGAAACATTATCTTGATGCTATTCATCACTTTTGAAAAACTCATATCACCGTGTGGAGCCTTTTGGCTGACTTCTGAGGCTATCTCCGTGATGCTTGCAATTGTAAGATTAAATTCTTCTTCATTTGTCGGGGCAGTATCTTCCATTAATTTTACACGAACCGACAAATCAGCTTCAGACATTGTCTGTCCGTCCCCTTTGCCAAGGACTCTGAAACGTTCACGACCATGCACTAATGCCGTTTGTGAACCGTCAGGAAGTTCAATAACTTGGTAAACATCGGCTACAACACCATAACGATGTAACCCACGAATAATTGTGGGTTTTTCCTCTTCCGAATCGACTTGACACACTATCCCGATAGGAATGCGACGCTCAAATGCAGCTTTAGCCACCTTTAGCGAATTATCTCGTGTAAGTGAGATCGGAATTGTAACTCCGGGGAATAGTACTAAATTGCGCGTAGGTAATACCGGTAGATCGTCAGGTGTTGGATCTGATGTAAAATCGGTAGTATTTATTTCAATGCTTCCGATTTGTACAACCGGAAGCTGTTCATCAAAATCTTTTGTACTCATAGTCAAATTTGAAAACGGAGTGCAAAGTTACGCATAATAATTGAATTTTATATGCGCTTAAATTCATTTCTTCAAGGCTCGTTCTTTGATGAATCCTCGACGGTACGCATATAACAATTCTGTCAATTCATCAATCTGAGCCTGTATGATACGTCCCTTATCTGTGTCACGTACTCGCATTCGATGTTGGCTCAGTTCTACTATTTCACGTGTACTTTCAATGTCTGTGCCATTTTTAATAGCCTCCTCGGCCGAAGTGAACGGTTCGTGTTTAACGAGTTGGAATCCACGGCTGTGGTAGATAAGCGTATAGCCTGCCGAGCCGGTAGTTTCATGATAGTGTTTGGCAAAGCCTCCGTCAATTACCATCAGTTTACCCTCGGCACGGATGGGAGTTTCGCCCTTATCGAGCCTGACAGGCACATGCCCGTTTATAATGTGACGATGCTGTCCAGTGACGCCGAATTCATCAAGAATCATATCGCAAATTTCAGGATTATTACGTAGCTCGTAATAAAATCCTTGCACTTCTTTATAGGTTGATTTATCGCACAAGAAGTAGCGCTCAAACGTTGTCATTTTCGACTTGTCAAACAACGGGGACTCAGGTCCGCACCATAAATACCAATAATAGTCACGGGCAAAATCTCGTTCATGTTTAGGCAACTCCATGTTAAATGCAGCACGCATCAGCAACTCAATTTTTTTCATTAATGTGCGACCCATATATTTTTCGCCGTCTATTTCTACTTCTTTGAAAGAACCATCTTCGTTTATAGGAATAGATGCGTGGAACAACAGATTTGAATTGCATACAGAGAACATTGATCCATGACGCAACAAGCATTTGATATGCTTTGCTAATTTATCGCTGACCATAAATGAGTGGCGAAGCTTATTAATCAGTTCTTCTTCTTCCGGTGTAAGTGCGTATGGTGTGTCAGGATTGATGGTAGGGAAATTACAATCTTTCATTTCATACACCTTGCCATTCATGTGGAATACACCCTGCTTGAGGTCGATAAACTCCAATTGCTTGCGGTCGGACATCTGCCATTCGGGATATTTATCAATCAAAGCTGCCTCGAGTTTTAGTTGCAGAACGGTTATGGCTTTGTGCATTTTTGCAATCAACTTGCGCGACTTTTCGTTTTCTCTGGAATCATCGTCAAGTATAATCGGTTCAAATCCATCGCATGGATCGTCACCATACACTTCCATTGCAAACGTTGCCAATGGCACGAGGTTGATACCGTAGCCATCTTCAAGAGTTGCCATATTAGCAAAGCGTAAAGAATTACGCAATACATTGGCTATACTTGATTTGTTTCCTGCCGCAGCACCCATCCACAAAGCGTCATGATTTCCCCATTGGAAGTCGAAATTGACATATTCCATAAGGGTATCCATGATAATGTGTGCCCCCGGACCACGGTCGTATACATCTCCAAGTATATGGAGTTGGTCAATTGCAAGGCGTTGTATAACATTACACATTGCTACGATAAACGCATCTCCCTGTCCGGTTGATACAATTGTTTCGATAATCTGCCTGAAATAAGCCTGTTTGTTGTCATCAGACTGCGATTCGTGAAGCAATTCTTCGATGATATATGCAAATGCAGCAGGTAAAGCCTTGCGTACCTTCGAACGTGTATATTTAGATGATACTGATTGACAAACTTTGATGAGTCTATGCAAAGTAGTGTTGTAGAACCCGTAGAGGTCAATATCTTCGTTTTCGTGGATATATTCGAGTTTCTGCTCCGGATAATAAATCAAAGAGCATAATTGACGAATTTCCTCATTGCTAAGTTCCAAGGAAAATATTTCGCTGACTTTACGCTTGATATTTCCTGAGGCATTTTTCAGAATATGAATGAATGCTTCATGAGCGCCATGAATATCTGCAACAAAATGTTCCGTACCTTTGGGGAGGTTAAGAATCGCCTCGAGATTTATTATTTCAGTGCTTGCAGCGCTAACGTTCGGGAAAGATTTTGACAAAAGTTCGAGCACGCGACGGTCTGCATCGAGTCGTTCGTGTGAATATTGTTTTTTTGTAATTGTCATCTTATTATCAATTGCATTGCAAAAATACTATTTTTTTTCTTAACTCGCTATTAAAATTGTAAATACAATGTAAATTTAGTAGATTTGCAGATTATTAATAGTTTATTATATATGGGATTCTTCAGTAGCCTATTTTCAAAAGAAAAAAAACAAACACTTGATAAAGGTCTTGAAAAGACAAAAGAGAGCATATTCGGACGATTAAAACGCGCATTTATTGGTCGCAATACAATTGATGATGATTTTCTCGACGAACTTGAAGAGATATTTATTACCGGCGATGTTGGAACCGAAACAACATTGCGTATAATTGAACGTATACAGGAACGAGCTGCACGCGATAAATATATCAATTCAGATGAGCTCAACGATATGTTGGCTGAAGAGATTACATCGTTACTTGCTGAAAATGACAATGAGGCATTGACGGATGGTGAATTCAGAATTCCGGAAGGGAAGAAGCCATACGTAATCATGGTTGTCGGCGTGAATGGTGTTGGCAAAACAACTACAATCGGCAAGTTGGCATACCAATATAAAAAGGCCGGTTACAAAGTTATGCTTGGTGCAGCCGATACATTCCGTGCAGCAGCCGTTGAACAACTCGACGAATGGGGACATCGTGCCGATGTACCCGTCGTTAAACAACAGCTTGGCTCTGATGCAGCCGCTGTAGCATTTGATACGCTTTCGTCAGCCGTGGCAAACGATATAGACGTCGTTATTATCGATACAGCCGGACGTCTTCACAATAAGAAAGGTCTTATGGACGAGTTAACCAAAATCAAGCGAGTAATGGATAAAGTTGTATCCAATGCTCCGCACGAGGTGCTCTTGGTCCTTGATGGCTCTACAGGTCAAAATGCCTTTGAACAAACTCGACAATTCTCAGCTGCGACACAGGTTACAGATCTTGCAATTACCAAACTCGACGGCACAGCCAAGGGTGGGGTGGTGATTGGTATAAGCGATCAGTTTAAAATTCCCGTAAAATATATCGGACTTGGCGAAGGTATCAGCGATTTACAAGTCTTCAATAAACGTGAATTTGTAGATTCTTTGTTTAGCAATCATTGATCTGTCGTATATGGCAAAAAATTCTGTAAATGTTATTACGATGGGATGCTCAAAAAATCTCATCGATTCGGAACGTGTACTGAAACGTTTGGCTGATTGCGGTATAAAGGCGGTGCACAATGCCAATAATTTCAGTGGTGGATCCGTGGTAATCAACACTTGTGGTTTTATCGGAGATGCTAAAGAAGAGTCAATCAATGCCATTCTTGAAGCATGCCACCAAAAAAATGAGGGACATATTTCAGACGTATACGTTATGGGCTGTTTATCTGAACGTTATCGATCCGAGTTGTCAACTGAAATACCTGAAGTTGACGGTTGGTTTGGTAAGTTTGATTGGAATGGAATTATTGAAATCTTATCTAAAAAAGAATCATATACACAATCATGGGAACGTCAAATCACAACCCCGTCGCATCATGCCTATCTTAAAATAGCTGAAGGCTGCAATCGCTTTTGTGCTTTTTGTGCAATTCCAATAATAACGGGTAGGTATAAATCCCGCACCATTGAAGAAATCATCGATGAGGTCAAATATTTGCTTGACAAGGGTGTTCGAGAATTTAATGTGATTGCACAAGATTTGTCATTTTACGGGCATGATATTTATGGGCGTAGTGCCCTTGCAGAGCTTATAGAACGTATAGCACAAATCGACGGGGTCAAATGGATTAGATTACATTATGCTTACCCTGCCGACTTTCCCTATGACATCCTGCCTGTCATAGCTAAATATGATAATGTATGCAAGTATCTTGATATAGCCTTACAGCATATTGACGATGGCGTTCTAAAAAATATGCATCGCCACATTGACGCCGATGGGACCCGCCGATTATTAGAACGTATCCGAAATGAGGTCCCGGGAATACACATACGCACAACACTAATGGTCGGTTTTCCGGGTGAAACATCCGAGGCTTTTGATCGTCTTGTTGAGTTTGTGAAAGAACAATGTTTCGAGCGTATGGGCGCATTTGCCTATTGTGAGGAAGACGATACACGTGCCGCACGCGAATTTACCGATGATATTCCGGAATATATCAAGCAGCAACGCCTCGACACCATTATGCAATTGCAAGAACAAATAGCATTAGAATGTAACGAAAACAAAATTGGTAGTACCATTCGCGTTGTTATCGATTCTGAAGACAGTGAATATTATATTGGACGTACGGAGTTCGATTCACCTGAAGTAGACCCTGAGGTCCTTATAGAAAAAACCGATAAATTGAAAATTGGAAATTATTACGATGTTAAAGTCCTTAAAGCTCTTCCATTTGAATTAATTGCAGTTCCTGTACAGTTATGACTTTCGATCCTGAAATTAAAGAGTTAATCGCATATTATATTGCTGCATCAATACCTTTTGCAGCATATAAGTTGCCGGATGAAAAAGTTATGCTCACTAATGATTTTGAGCACGAATTTATTATCAGCAAGTTCATTAATGAAGGTAAAAACGGGATTCCTGAATCTACAGATTACGGGAATTATATCACGAATGTATCGAAACTTATAGATATTCTAAAAAAACGCTCAGGCAAGACTGTAATTTCCCGTACAATTACAGGAAAAATCTACAGGACTGCTTGGGCAGATATTGCTGAGCAGATTTTTAACAAATATCCGTCGGCATTTTGCTTCATATATTATACTCCCTCGACCGGCGCATGGCTTGGCGCAAGCCCTGAAGTTCTGATAAAGGCAGATAAAGAAAATAACTTTTACACGATGTCGCTTGCCGGAACTCACGCCATTGGCGAGCAATGGGATGAAAAAAACATACGAGAACAGCAAATAGTCACAGAATTTATTTCAGACACCCTACATCCACTCTGCTCGAAAATCATAATTGGAGATACCAAGAATCTTCAATATGGTAAAATTGAGCATCTGTGCACGTGTATTAAAGGGAAACTACTCGATAATATCGATGTAATGACTGTAATCAAACAATTGTCACCAACACCAGCAGTTGCCGGTTATCCACGCGACGTTGCCCTAAAAGAAATAGAACAATTCGAAAATCATAGTCGCGAGTGTTATAGCGGATACATCGCAATCCAAAATGAGTATGGTATAAGTGCATTTGTCAATCTTCGCTGCCTTCAATTCACGCCTCAGGGGGATTATTGTATTTATGTCGGCGGAGGCATAACGGCTGCTTCCACTCCCGAATGTGAATGGGAAGAAACTAATGCAAAAGCATCCGTTTTATTATCAATATTAAACGACTATACAAATGTCTGATAAGCAACCGCGCCGGGTATTTACTATATTTGCAACTGCACTAATTGTATTGATTGGCTTGTCTGTCGTGCCATGGAGTGAATTGACTACCAACCAATTGAAAGATTTTAATTTAATTGGTGACATAATTACGAATACAGACAACAATGATGGAGATGAACGGATAATTGCTGATACAATTGAGTATATCCTTATTGATACAATTATGGCTGAAAACGACATAACGTTAGTTAATCACGATGCTTCAGATTCAGTCAAACACATTATTCCTATTTTACCTGACACTTTCCAAGCTCCTCAAATCAACGGCGTAACTTTGATTGAAGATTACTCTTACGATGGTAATGGTTTGATAAAACTAAGGGCAAATCTTGATAGTTCCGCTACATCCTTGATGCGCATCGCTATGCTTGGTGATTCATATATCGAAGGCGATATATTTACGCAAGACGTCCGCGCAGCACTTCAAGACATATATGGGGGATGTGGTGTCGGTTATATTGCTGCATACAACCAGTTTCCCGGCTTCAGATATTCTGTAAAGCATATATGTTCCGGCTGGAACGAACACGATATAGCAACAATGCGTAGTTGCGACATACGAACACTCCAAGGTAAATACCACACTGCTAAAACCGACGCAAGGACAGCATATAAGGGTTCAACCAACGTGCCACATATAGACAAGTGGACTTCATCGCTGATGATGTATATTGCACCTGCTTCAGGCTACATTAACATAAGTACGGATAGTATTTCTAACGAAATCTATGTCAAGGCTTCAGATAGCGTTCAAACTCTGCAACTAAATGGACTTACTTCAAAGTTTAGCATTAAATCACATATTGATAGTCTCAAGGTGCTTGGCGTTTGGCTTGACGGAGAGCGTGGCATTAGTCTTGATAATATGTCTTTGAGAGGGAATAGTGGTATCAGCCATCGCATATTGAGTGAAAAAATTATTGTTCAAATGCGCAAATCAGTTGATTATAAATTGATTA
>X279_Western_Grey_Kangaroo__coassemble_159_pt1 | contig 9317 bp, 8 predicted proteins | sample X279_Western_Grey_Kangaroo__metabat2_low_PE_007 | metagenome-assembled genome bin X279_Western_Grey_Kangaroo
AGCAGCACGAGCCAAGGCTCAACGCGCTTATGAAGCACTGAAAGTCAATGTCCTCGCCCGATAAGATTATGGAGATTAAACGACTTACCATAATGATGCGCGTCGACGACCGCGCACGTGCTGATATTGCCTTGACCGCAGAGCGCACATATTACCGATTTGCGACTGATTCTTCAATAGAAGACGGCGATTTATCGCCAATTGAAGATTTTGATTCAACCGTAGCACAAATAGTTGAGGGTGCAAAAGCACTTGAAGGCGAGAAAAACTTATCAGATGAAGTAAAAGTTCAAATTTTTATCAATAATCGTCTTGATAGCAACACCATTAGCGAGCAGAGTTTGCGCCGTATTGTCAATGCCTTAGAACCACTCGCTGCTGAATTTGCCTTTCTCCGAGGATTTTTAGCTTAGGATATTAAAGTTTGAATAACATACAAGCGTTGGATGTAGTAGCTCCATCGACTTGCGAAGCTGTGAGATTCAGTGCTTGTGCTATATGTGCGCAAATGTAAGGTAAAAAGGCACTTTCATTACGTTTGCCACGCTTTGGGACAGGTGCAAGATATGGCGAGTCTGTTTCCAACAACAAACGCTCAAGACCAATGACAGGCAGCACATCACGTAGTTTTGAATTTTTAAAAGTCACAATACCATTTATACCGAAATAGTAGTCACCAACCTTACGAATATTTTCAACATCCTCGATTGTTCCACCAAAACTATGAAAAACGGCTCTTGCCTGCGGGAATTGACGAAGTACACCAATAACTTCTTCCAATCCCTCGCGACAGTGAATTATAACAGGTAAGTCAAGAGTAATAGCTTTATCAACCTGCATTGCAAAAGCCTCTACTTGTTCATGGCGATGAGTCTTATCCCAATAAAGATCGATACCAACCTCACCAACAGCTACATACGACTGATTTATCTCAAACCGGTCAAATATGATACTCAAGTCATCACGCCACGATGTAGCAACCTCGGTAGGATGCAATCCCATAGCGCAATATACACTATTAGGGAACTTCGCAGCTAACTGTTCCATTGGCTTAATAGTCGACAAATCCACATTCGGAAAAATCATTTTTTCGACACCTGCCAACAATGCGCGACGCACGGCATTTTCTCCGGCAGACGGCTCTTCAAACTCCGGCAGATATAAGTGGGTGTGAGCATCTATCATATTGAACGACGCGACAATGTTGCAGCCAAAGTGATAAAGAAACTCGCATTTTCTTCGCTGAGATTAGCATTAGACAGGGCTTTAATTGCAAGATTATGATAATTTTCTATAAGATTATCACACCTTTCCGACAAATTAAGGGTATCATATAGTCTACGCACACGACTCACAACGGCCCGTAAAGCCATACCATTGGTGTCCGAAAATATTTTATCCATAGCCTCTCCTGCTTCATCCATAGCCGTAATATAAAGCCATGTCTTCTTGCGATTTACTATATCCGACCCAATATTTTTACCAAATTCCTCAGTTTTTCCATAAATATCTAACCAGTCATCGCGCAACTGAAATGACATTCCAAGATTAACGCCATATTCATACATTGCGTCTACATCGCTTTGCAACCCATTGCCCATAATTGCGCCAAGTGCACATGCACAGCCCAATAGTACAGCTGTCTTTAGTCGAATGGTCATAAGATATGATTTAATCGTCACACGTTCACGTTTTTCATTGGCAATATCGTATTGCTGTCCTTCATAGACCTCCATGGCTGTACGATTAAATAGTTCAAGTACAGACGGGAGCTTATCAGCAGGGCAACTTTTCATCATATATTGAGTAGCCATCGTAAGCAAAGCATCCCCCGATAAGATCGCCTGCGTGTCACCCCAACGATGAAACACAGTAGGACGTCCTCTACGCTTCATCGAACGATCCATCACATCATCATGAATAAGGGTGAAGTTATGGAACATCTCCAATGCCACGGCTTGATTCACAGCCGATACGGCATCGCCGCCAACAGCTTCACAAGCAGCAAGTACCAACTTTGGTCGTAAACGTTTGCCTCCTGACTGAAGAGTATAGGCAATAGGACGATATAAACCAAGGGGTTGGTTAGGATATTTTATATCGCTTAATCCCTGTTCAAGAATATCTGATATTTTACTTATGTTAATCATGTGTTCTATAATTTTATGCGCAAAAATAACAAAATTTCGGGATAAATTTTGTTATATTTGCATATTATAATAATTTTCACGCCGAAAAAACTATAAATTAATGAATATATTCAAAAAACGGATTGACGACCTTCGCCAAGAAATTAACGCTCATAATCATAGCTACTACGTCGAAAATAAACCAACTATCTCCGACTGTGATTTCGATATGCTTCTTAAAGAACTTGAAAGCCTCGAACAGCAGTATCCGGAATTCGACGATCCTTTGTCACCGACCCACCGTGTAGGCTCTGATATTAGCACCGGTTTCGAGCAGATTAAGCACATGTATCCAATGCTCTCGTTGGGAAATACTTATTCAATCAACGAAGTCGACGCTTGGGCCAATCGATTGCATTCAGCTCTTCCAGAACAAAAGTTTGAAATAGTAGGAGAACTTAAATTTGATGGCACAGGGATTTCCTTAGTTTACGAAAACGGCAGATTGGTACGTGCTGTAACGCGCGGTGACGGTGAGCAAGGCGATGTCGTGACGGAAAATGTAAAAACAATTCGTTCTATACCTTTGCAATTGAGTGGTGAGGGGTGGCCCGAATTATTCGAAATAAGGGGCGAGATTGTGCTGCCCTACGAATCATTTAAGCGCATTAACGCCGAACGTGCAGAAAATGGAGAAGCATTATTTGCCAACCCTCGAAATGCAGCAGCAGGCACATTAAAACTCCTCAACTCTGCCGAAGTAGCTCGCCGAGAACTTGATGCCTATTTCTACTATATACCCGGGGAGAATCTTCAAAGCGATACTCACTATGGCAACCTCGAAGCTGCAAAACATTGGGGCTTCAAAATCTCATCCGCAATTAAAATACTCCATTCCATAAGCGAAGTTGATGAGTATATCAGCTATTGGGAATCAGCCCGTCGCTCATTGCCCGTCGCAACAGATGGATTGGTATTCAAAATAAACTCGCTACATCAGCAACTAAACATTGGATTTACAGCTAAAACACCACGTTGGGCTGTAGCATATAAATTTCCGGCTGAACGTGCATTAACAAAATTACGATCCATATCGTTCGATGTAGGACGTATGGGTATAATAACACCCGTTGCCAATCTCGAACCGGTGCTACTCTCCGGTACAATCGTAAAACGCGCATCTCTCCACAACGAAGATATTGTCCGTAATCTTGATATTCACGATGGTGACATGCTTTATGTCGAAAAGGGTGGTGAAATCATCCCCAAAATAACCGGGGTAGATTTATCAGCTCGCGAAAATGGGTCCAGACCTGTTGAATTTGTGACTCATTGTCCTGCATGTGGCACTCAATTAATCAGAATAGAGGGCGAAGCAGCATGGGTGTGTCCAAACAAATATCATTGTCCACCACAAATCGTCGGGCGAATAGAACATTTTGTCGGCAGAAAGATGATGAATATTGACGGTATTGGAGAAGAAACATGCGCAATTCTTTATAATGCTAAGTTAATCAAATCAATTGCAGACCTTTACGACTTGCAGGCATATCAACTACTACAGCTTCCCGGGTTTGCACAAAAAAGTGCAGAACGCTTGGTTGAAGGTGTTACGCAAAGCAAAGACGTTCCTTTCGAACGGGTTCTTTTTGCACTTTCAATTCCAAATGTTGGTGAAACAACCGCTAAAAAAATAGCTCGTGTAGTAAAGTCAATCGACAACCTTATGGAATGGGCACCCGAGCAGTTAGAAAGCATTGAAGATGTAGGTCCGCGAATTGCTCGCAACATCATAGAATATTTCGAAGATGCTGATAATCGCGACATAATCGAACGCTTGCGTATTGCCGGAGTTCAACTCTCTATGTCAGAATCCGACGAACAAAGCCAATCGAATATCCTTGAAGGGAAAGCATTCGTAATTAGTGGCGTATTCTCACTCCATAGTCGTGACGAATACAAAGAACTTATCGAACAACATGGTGGACGAAATGTAAGCTCAATTTCAAAAAAGACCGACTATGTATTAGCCGGCGAAAACATGGGACCATCAAAACTCGAAAAGGCGTCTAAACTCGGCATTCAAATAATTGACGAACAGGAATTTCTATCGATGATTGAAGGATAATCAGTCTGATTTTTAGTTTTTTTAAGGTCACAAACGATTCAAGAATTTCGTAATTTTGCAGTATGGGTATGGCTGTTTAGCCATCACCTTAACTCAAAATTCCATTAAATGAACAAGATTTATTCTGACCAGATGCAAAAGGCTAAAATGCTTTCTGAAGGCATCCGGAAAAATTCAGAACGCCTCAAACAAAAGAACATTAATCTATCAACCGACAAGATGGATGAAGTCTGCAAGGCTCTTGAAGAAATTGCTGCAAAGCAAGAGGTTGCAGAAAACAGCCTTAAAGAAGTCCGCACCCAAGCCCATTCCATCTTAGACGAACTCAAAGAAATCTACAACGAAAACAAGATGCCCATAAAAGTTAACTTTTCATTGGAACAATGGGCTGATTTCGGACTGATGGATAAACGCTAAACAAGCCGCAGTCCAAGAGAATGAGAGTGTGCCATCGCAGTTTGGTACACTCTTATTTTGCATCAGAACGTAACGTGAACCGCAATGCGAAGACCATGGCGGTCAATCGCGTATGGGACGTCTAAGTAATTAAGACGCCACACGTAGTCGACACGCAACACTTTAAAAATATTCTCAATGCCGACTGATGCTTCCATGTAGGGTCCATGGTTCAATTGAGTGGTACCTGCACCGACAGGGAATTGCAAAAGGTCGCGATGAAGCGTCGGGTTATTTCTATCATCAAGCGTGCCCCAATATCCACGGATACCGAATATTTCTCGAAGTTTTAATTTTTTAAGATAAGGTATGTAGTTGAATATCGTTCCATTAGCCCAATAAGTCAAGTCGAACGATGTATAAGAACTATTAATAAATTCCATTGGATTCATCAACGCAAAACTTTGAGGCTGAATGATGTATGAATTATTCACATTCGGCACATGTAAGTCGAGGAACGAAGATTTACTCCAAACATGCCCACCACTGATATACATATCAAGATACCCGAATGCCGAAAACCACCAACGTTTTTGAATGTTAAGTTCTGTAGCGTTTATCCCATAGCGAGTGCCAAATAGATTTTTCGGCGCGATGGTTTGTCGCAATGTAACAGATAAGGCATCATGATTGACAAGTATGCGGTATGAGCGTGTTTGGAAAAACTTTTCGCCGGGAGCGTAACGTAGTGTCAATTCAAATTTATTTTCCGTAAACCGGTCAATATGATTGCCGTAGCCATCAATAAATGGCATCGTTTGGGCAGATTCACGTCGAATATTTGAAACAGCCGCACCTACACAGAAATTAGAACGTGTTTCATAGTTAAATTCAAGCCTATTTAGCCAACAATAAAGCACGAGATCGTCTGTTGTTCGCTTAAGCGACATGACAATGTTGTCAGGAGAGGTAAATAGATGATGTTGTCCCGGACGCTCAATATCGTACGATGACGTAAAGCGCATGGATTGAACAGGAAACTCGCGAGAATGATAATCCTTATCAATAAACGAATATTCCAACTCTGCGCCATATTTCCATCTATGGTCTTTAAGACCGTAAGCACCATAAAAACGCCCAAACCAACGTGGCGACAATTCTGAAGAAGTCATGCCGCCAAAACGCAGGCGCACATCTTCCGTCGAATTAAAACTCACCATAGAGTTTACCGGACCAATATCAAACTTGCTTTTTTCGCCGGTCATAACATATCCGGAAAATAGAATCTTAAGTGCCTTTTCTCCCCAATAATACAATGGCACCTTATGTAATTGCTGCATCAAATCGCCTACTGTACTTTCTGCCTTGGATATGCCGGTAAGACGCGCTTCATTCCAATAATCCTCGTCGCGATTCGATGCACCCTCGATAGCAATCTCACTACCACCTCCACTAAACACACTATCTGCCACCTCGTCGAACGAATGACCGGCATATACACTTTTGCGGCGCAGAAAAAAACCTTTTTCACTACCTGTTACACTCATTTCCATGGTCAACTCATCCGAAGTCTTTAGGCGAGAACCGTCAGGAGCTTTTTCAAATGTTTGACTTATAAATAAGTTATCGACAAAGTTCAGATTTATGTCGCGCGGTATGTACATTTCGACCTTACGTATAAACATTGTCGAATCGTTTTCAGGTACATAAACATGCCCTATAAATCCAAATGCAGCACGGTTGTGTGGATAGAACGACAATACGATACAACGCTCATCACCAACATTGACCGTATCGGTAAGATAGAATTTGTAGAAATCTGCCGCTATCCTCGACAATGGACTGACAAAGCGATTCTGTACAAGCGTAATATCATTTTGATAGAGGTCAATTTCGCGCATTACGTCTTCGACTAAAACACGCATTGAGGTCGGATCAATAATTTCGTCTACTCCGTCCGAACGCACTCCATCCACAATTTCTCGATGCGCATTAGGATTCCTCCTATAGTATACATACGAGGACTTTTCTTTCACCATTAAGCCTAAATAGGGCTTGCCGGATACGTCAGATGTATCAATATGCTGGTCAAGGAATGGGAAGCGTTTCATCAGCGATCCTCGTTCCTCAGGTTTAAAATTATTCAAGCCAATTGTAATACGTTCATATTTATCATAGCCATAATAATCATTGCGCAAAGGGTCAGTAAGTGAGGCACGATCTTTCAAGCGATTGAGAAAATCAACTGCCGGATTATTTATTTTCGAATATTTACCTTTGTGCACGACGACTTCGTTAAGCATAGTAGAAGTCGGTTTCATATAGGCGACATAAGTGTTCAAACTATTTTTTCGTATCGGTAAAATCAGCTTTTCGTAACCCATGTAGCTTATCTGCAATGACTTCGCATCATCCGGAACTGACAACTCGAAAATACCATCGTCGCCCGCAATAGCACCGTTTGCCGAGCCGGTTACAATCACTGAAGCAAAGGGTAGGGGCTCTGCCGAAATTGAGTCGCGCACAATCCCACGTACAAAATAATTATCCTTGGCATACGTTGATACGGCACTCACAACAACCATAAAAAATAAGGTTATCATGAGTGTTATTCGCTCAGAGAATTGTATATTTGCGTAACTTTTCAAATTTATAGTTATGTCATTAGAGATTGAACGTAAGTTTTTGGTTATTGGCAAGTCCTATCGTGAAAGAGCTTTAGAAGTCCACATAATACATCAAGCTTATATTTGCCGCGAGCCTGATCGTACTGTTCGTGTCCGTATATTTGACAATCAAGGTTTTATCACCATTAAAACGCGCAACAAAGGGACGGTTCGCAATGAATGGGAATACGAAATTCCTGTGGACGATGCTCGTTATATGATTGGCGGTGTATGTCATTCCGGTGTAATTTCCAAACATCGCTATGTCATTGACGCCGGTAACGGACTACGTTGGGAGGTTGACGAATTCGATGGTAGTCTTTCCGGCACCATTCTTGCCGAAATCGAACTACCCGACGAAAACACGCCGTTTGAGTTACCTGATTTCATTGGTGAGGAAGTAACCGACGACCCTCGCTATTTCAATTCTGCTCTCTCAACTCAAGTTTGACAACGTTCTCCACATGCTGTGTATGAGGGAACATATCAACCGGCTGAACAGCAGTTATCTTGTATTTACCATCGAGCAACGCTAAATCACGCGCTTGAGTAGCCGGATTACAGCTGACATAGACAATCCGACGAGGTGCAGCATTTAAAATAACTTCAACCACATCACCGTGCATTCCGGCACGGGGGGGATCGACAATCATAACATCGGGACAACCATGTTCTGCAATAAATTCGTCAGTCAGCACATCTTTCATATCACCGGCATAAAACTCTGTATTACCAATTCCATTAATTGCAGAGTTGATCTTCGCATCCTCAATTGCCTCGGGAACATATTCAATACCAATAACATGGCGCGCCATTCCACTCACAAAATTGGCGATTGTTCCGGTTCCTGTATATAAGTCGTAGACCAACTCGCTACCACTAAGGTCTGCAAATTCGCGTGTCACCTTATAGAGTTCGTAAGCTTGACGCGAGTTCGTCTGATAGAACGATTTTGGTCCGACACGGAAACGCAGCCCTTCCATTTCTTCTTCTATAAAATCGCGTCCTGTGTGAATATGTATTTCTTGATCACCAATCGTGTCATTAACCTTGAGATTAACAACATAGAGTAGAGATGTTATTTGCGGAAATTCAGCAACAACTGCGTCTAATAGGGTCTTAATAGCTTCAGTATTATCCTCTCCGAAGCACATGACTGCCATAATCTCTCCGGTCGAAGCAATACGCACCATCAACGTACGCAAAAAACCATGCTGTTCACGCAAATTGTAGAAACTCAATCCATGGTCAATGCCATATTGCTTAATAAACTTTCTTAGGCGATTCGACAAATTATCCTGAAGATAACAGCAATCAATATCAAGCACTTTGTCAAAAGCTCCGGGAATATGGAATCCGGCACCGTCGCGATCATCGAACACTTCGCCAGAAGCCATTTGCTCAGGCGTAAGCCAACGACGGTTGGAATATGTGTATTCCATCTTATTGCGATATTCCCAAATGTCTGCCGAACCCTTTATTGGCATAATTGAAGGGAAGTCAACTTTAGCAATACGCTGCAAAGCATCGCTAACTTGGCGTTGTTTACATTTCAATTGCACCTCGTAGGGTAGATGTTGCCAACGACATCCTCCACATATGCCAAAATGAGAGCATCGTGGTTCGATACGAACATCTCCTTGCTCAACAATTCTGACAATGCGTCCTTCGGCATACGACTTGCGTTTTTTTACTACTTGAATATCTACGACATCTCCCGGAGCACCATATGGTACAAATACGACCATTTCGCCATCGCGAGCTACAGCATTGCCCTCTGCCGCGACATCCATTATTTTTATTCCCTCAAGCAAGGGATAAGGTTTTCGTTTTCTTGCCACTTTAGAATTATAAATTATTGACCTGCAAAATTACGATTTATCTACGGAATTAACAATAACAAAATCAATTGCCTATAATAACAAAAGAAGATGGTTACTTGATTTAAAAGTAACCACCTTCTTCATATTTTACTAAGTCTTCTACTATATATTGAAC
>X279_Western_Grey_Kangaroo__coassemble_161_pt1 | contig 9306 bp, 7 predicted proteins | sample X279_Western_Grey_Kangaroo__metabat2_low_PE_007 | metagenome-assembled genome bin X279_Western_Grey_Kangaroo
GGTCTATATTCACATACCTTGGCTGTGTATGGGCTGTATTCGACCTCTTCATGCACCACCATAATCGGGAACGAGTGTTTGAAACCTCGCTCTCCGTCGTCGAGTGTGAATGTAATGTTGTATGTCCCCTCCTCTTTGGCAAGGAAAATGAGTTCTTTTTGCGTCGAAATTACAGAATCACCCCCAGATGCTGTTTTCATCGACCAACAATATGAATTGCCGGTATAGGCGGTTTCGATTTTCAACTTGGTCATGCGAGGAATATAATAGTAACTATTTATTCCTGAACTTACGTTTTCTATTTCATGTTCACACGAAGTGAATACCACAACTGTGAGCAGTATGGGTATAATGTATCTTACGTTGGTAAATCGTTTCATCGTAAATTACCTTTAAGGAAGCACATGTGAGCAGGAATATCACCGGTACGGACACTCCAACGGCGTATGCCATCTTTGGAGTAACAATGCAGTACGCCACTGGATACATAATTTTTTGCATCTGTGATGTAAATATCGCCTGTATCGGGGTGAATCATAATGCCGTATGGTATTGTAATATCAGCTTGTGTCCCATCGGTGATAAAAGAATCGCTAACTTTTTCGAGAGTTTTTGTATTGATAATACCGTAAGAAATATTGTTGCTCTGGCTGTAGTTGTTCCATTCGGTGCTGTAATAGTATAGCGAATCGCCCTGTATGCAGAAATTAGAACATGGGATGTTGAGCGTGTCGGTCACTTCCATTTCATTTCTGCCGCTTTTCTTTTGAAGTACATAGAGATTTGAAGGAATATTTTCGTAATTGCCACGAGATGTTACCCAAAGCTTGCCATAGTTGTCCTTTTTGATGCGATGTAAATTAATGCCAACAGGTATTTTCTCTACTTGTTTGAATCCTTCTAACTCGATGACGGAAACGGTATAATCGTAATTGGGAACCATATAACCACCTGAATTAGCCACATACAGGTATTGTCCGAGGACTTCCAGCTCATCGGGTTGGTATCCTACGGTGCATTTGGCGATTGGTTGCATGGAGAGTGTGTCAACTTTAAAGACTGCTCCCTGCACGGCATCAGGATTGTTCAGTTGTACCGGTCCGACATAGGAAGACACGTAGGCGTGTCCTCGATAAAATCGGATATATCGGCAATTCGGAATATCGACTTGCCCTATACGTATTCCGGTAGCTGCATCAAGCACTTCAACCTTATTTGAGCAGTTCACTACGACATATAATCGAGAACCATATATTTGAATATCATTTCCAACGTCTCCAAGTTCTTTAATTACAGTCGGGTTGCGCTCAGCATAAAGGTTGCGCACATAGTAGCCTTGGTAAAAGTCCAAAAAGTCGAGAGTACATTTGTTGCTTCCCATGTTGCCCTCATTTACAAGATACATACCTATAATATCAGAACCGGCTGGAACCTCTATCGGCAAAATGTCATACTCTGTCGGCACTACGAGTTCGTCTTCCCGACAACTCGTAGCGCACAACAAGAGTGGCAGAAAAATATAGAAAAATTGTTGTTTGTTCATCAGATTTCAAAACTAAGGGTTACACGATAGTTACGCTTGGGCATGGGATAATTCAAAATCACGTCATAGTCTTGGCTAAGCAAGTTGTTCACTTCCAATACGATTTTAGCTGCATATTTGCTCCAACGAAAAGATTTAATAAGCGAAATATCACTTGTATACCAAGGTTGGGTGTGATTATATATGATGTTCTCCTGCTGGTTATATCGTTCGCCTGTATATATGAAACTGTAATTGAAATTCCATGATTTCCACTGCATCTGCACGATTGCCGATCCGCTGTGCCAAGGAATATATGGTATTTGGTCACGATAGTATGTGTCAGCAGGATTTGTCACGTCTATCGCTTCTTGATAGGTGTATTGCAGTTTAGTAGTGAGATAGAAATCATCAAAAGGTTTCACCGTAATATCTCCGGACACATCTATGCCGGTGATTTCCACTTTGCCGAGATTAAGCATAGTCCAACGGAATTGTGCGCCTTTTGGATATGCTACGATTTTGTCGGTTACATAGTTGCGATAACCATCGGCTTGTAAAGACCAAGACGTCAGGAAGCCATTGCTCTGTTTGCTATTATATGCAAGTCCGATATTATATTGTGTGGTATATTCAGGGCGAAGTTTTGAATTCCCCATTTCAGCATAATATAAGTCATTGAAAGTTGGCATACGAAAACTTCGTTTAGCAAAAGTACGAAGCGATAAATCAATCTTTTTGAATGGTTTGTAGGAAGCAATAAACGCCGGAGTAAAGACCGTTTTATTCCCCGGAGACTCTGCTAATTCTGTGTGGTCATTTACGAAATTTGCGACCACGCTCCCTTGCATTCTTACAGGTCCTATCGTCAAAGATGTTGCCGCAGAAAGGAAATGATGCCACCGGGTCGGATATACAAAACCATACATATCTGCATCCATTTTATTCCATTGTACATCGTATGCTGCCGATATATCCCATCGGTCTGTTACGTTATATAGGTGTGATGTTGATAGATACAGTTCCTTCTGACGATATACATTGTCTATTGCCATAACGGTGGTATCTTTGTTTACATACTTGGTGAGGTAATAGGCGTATTTCGCCAGCGTTTGTGTATGGTATTTTTCTCCGAATGATTTGCGGAATGTACCTTGAATAAAGGAGTTGTTATCCCAAATACGCTCGCCACGTCGCCAGACATTGTTTACGATAGCTCCCGGCACACCGCGCTCAGAAGTGTAATTATAGGCTTTTATCATAAATCGTGAGCCGTTGTAGTTGCCGAATACAGCGCCTTCTAATCTTGTCGCTCTAATATCCCCGTTTTGGCGCACCGCTGTAGTGTCATACATTATTTCATCGCCTTTGACGGCTTTACGACGGTAACGGAACTTGTATTTACCGCTACTACTCAACCATTCCGCATTGAATGATGTAGAAATGTTCTCGTTGATTTTAATCTCAAAAAGAGCAGATGGATTAACAAGGTCGAACGAACCGCTTTTGAAAGTTGTTTTAAGATGATATATTTCGTTGCCCTCGAACATCGGAGTTCGTGTTCGCATATATATTGCCCCGGCAGCATTGAAATCTTTTGCAGATTGAAAAATTTGGCTCTTTTGACCGTTATACAAAGAAATGGATTGAATATTGTCAAGAGAGTACATACCCAAATCCACTTGTCCGTTTTGAGCGTTTGAGAGTTGCACACCGTCATAGAATACGCCGACATGGTTTGTCCCCATACTGCGTATGTTAATGGTTTTGATGCCACCTACGCCCCCATAATCTTTTAATTGTACTCCGGAAAAATAACGCAAGGCATCGGCGACAGAATGAACATTCAGTCGTTCGAGTTCCTCACCCGATAAGCTTTGGACAGGAATAATTGATTGGTTCGTTTTCGATGCTGTAACAACAACTTCTTTAAGTTGCGTTGAGAGCGAGTCGCGACTGTTTGCAGTTTTGTGGCTGTTTATAGTGCTGTTGGCATACACAAAGGGACTGTGCAACACTATTATTAGCACTGCCGGCAGAAATATTTTTCGATAAGATTCTAACTTTCGCATATACGGTAATTTGTCATCAATCCAAAAATTACCGATTATACAGATTACGCAATTAAGACCTATGCGAAAAGTCGAGAAAATTGCCTTTGTCGTGTATGTCCGTATCCCGCAGACTGTACAATCGATAAAATGCAAAGGCAGGTCTTCTGACTTATTCCTGTTTTGATGCCTTCCCAAGGGTAGTCCTCAGTGGCTTATTACCAAAACTTTTTAATCTCTTTTTAGAGATTGGAACTTACAGCAGCGGGAACTGTCGCCGACTTTCACGGCGTTCCCATTTAATCGCTACAATAGCGAACCACTTGCGGTAGCAAAGTTATAAATTATTTCCGAAGTTGAAAAATATAAGTGAAAAAATATTTTTTGACTTTTGTTAAAGTTTTGACGGGTACAGTTTTGGCAAGTCCGAAAAATACGAACTACAAAGCACCTTTTGCCCATGCTGATATTGGCAGGAATATTTGTGCAAACGATATGATGTAGCACAGCACGCAGATACCAAGGATGATTAATCCTGTGCGAAACGATAGCGATGTAAGCCAATTTATGAATTTATTAGTACTCATTGGCAGCGAAGTTATAACTTTCCGCCACATAATTTCCATATTTTGCTCTCGATTTTGTAATTTTGCAAAAAAAGGAATACTTATGTTACAATACATATTGAGTGAAAGTGAACGTTTTTCGGTTGGAGAACTTACGCAAATGGCAATCGAAGGCGGATGTTTGTGGATAAATCTCAGTCTGCCGAATGTCGATAGTGCGCAAATCCGGACCATGCTTGTGCCGGACGTAATCGCCATGTGTCGTGAATCAGGTACTATTCTGACGATAGATGACCGCCCTGAACTTGCTCGTGATTTAGGATTGCATGGCGTACGGTTTACGGCAAAGTATTTTGTGGCTAACCCGACGACATCACCTGTCCAGTTACGTGAACTGCTCGGACCGGAGGCGATAATCGGCGTCGAAACAGCTGATGTGTCATCGCTCAATGCTATTGTTAATGCTGATGCCGACTTCATTTGTCTGCCTGCTAATCTTACATTAATCGAATGTCGACAATTTATAGATAATGCACATGCTCAGAATGTTGCAATACCGATTGTAGCACAGGGGAATATTAATGCTGATAATGTTGCGCAATACCTGTCGGAAGGTTTCAGTGGGATTGCCATTGAGCGACAAATTACTGATGCAGAAGATCCTACGCAAGAACTTGCCAAAATCTTAAATGCTATAAGCGCATAGTAAAAACAACAGTATGATTATGCGACGAATTATATTTTTATCTTTATTGATTCTGATGTGCTTGCCGGTGCTTCAGGCAAAGCGTGTCTATGTGCTATCGATTGATAGAGAGATTGATGGCATAGCGTGGCGACATACTCGTCGGGCTATTGATGAAATGCAACGGGCTAATCCTTCATTCGGACTATTCCTCGTACATCTTAACACATACGGTGGCTCGGTCGATATGGCTGACTCAATTCGGACTGCCTTGTTGCGTTTGGATATGCCAACAGTGGCATTCATCGATAATAATGCCGCGTCGGCAGGGGCGTTGATAGCATTGGCTTGCGATTCGACATATATGTCGCAAAGTGCAAGTATAGGTGCTGCTACCGTTGTCAACCAATCCGGCGAGCCTATGCCACCGAAGTATCAGAATTATTGGAGTTCAATAATGAGATCTACGGCGATGTCGCATGGTAAGTACATACCTCAAGGCGACAGCGTTGCACGCTGGCGACGCGACCCTAATATAGCAGCCGATATGGTTATACCCGAAAAAGCCGTCGCATTCACTGCTGCCGAGGCTGTAAATAATGGTGTGGCGGACGGCATAGCATCATCGATAGACGACGTTCTTGAAAAGTTGAATTATACCGATGCTGAAATTGTGATATTCGAGTCGACTACATCCGATGATATTCTCGGATTCCTTGCCTCGGCAGCCGTACGTGCGGTATTGATTATGCTCATTTTAGGTGGTATATATATGGAAATGCATACGCCGGGCATGGGCTTTGCTGCAGCAGTTTCGTCGGTGGCAGCAATTCTTTATTTCATGCCTATGGTAGTTACCGGAACGCTTGCGCCATGGGTACTTATACTATTTATATTAGGCGTGGTGCTTCTTGCCCTTGAAATATTTGTCATCCCGGGATTTGGCATAGCCGGGATTGGTGGGATTTTGTCAGTTTCTGTTTCGTTGCTTGGGGCTATGATAGATTATAATGAGATTGAAGGCTTGAATACAAACAAATTAGCCAATGCAGCAATGGTGTTGTTGTCGGGCTTTGTTCTTACTTTGGTCATAATATGGTTTCTTACATCTAAGTATGGTCCTGAATTTATGAAAAAATCGTCAATATTGACCCTCGATAAAGAAATAGGTGAAGATTACCTTGGCGTCGACCCATTGCTATCCGAACTCGTCGGGAAGCAAGGCATAACCCTCACAGATATGCGTCCTGCAGGAAAAGTCGAAATCGAGGGCAACAAATACGATGCCACGTCGACAGGCGATTTTATTCCCTCCGGTACGCCCATAAAAGTAACACGCTACGAAGCAGCGCAATTATACATTGAATCAGATAAACAGTTATGAAATTTATTGGAATCATACCGGCAAGATATGCCTCGAGCCGTTTCCCCGGCAAGCCGCTTGCAATGATTGGCAAGCAAACAATGATTGAGCGTGTATACCGTCGCGCTCAGCTCGCTCTTGATGAGGTTGCTGTGGCAACCGACGACGAGCGCATACTCCATGCTGTTGAGTCATTTGGCGGACGCGCCATAATGACCTCCCCACTCCATCGTAGCGGTACAGACCGCTGCCATGAAGCTTACACTTTGAGCGGAAGTGATGCAGATGTGGTAATTAATATTCAAGGCGATGAACCCTTTATCGACCCCTCGCAAATCGAGGCGCTCAAGGGCTGTTTTGCCGATAGCGATTGTGAAATAGCAACACTCGTGCGTCGTTTCAATCCCGATGATGGTTTTGAAACTTTGTCCAATCCTAATACACCCAAAGTTGTGCTTGGCGGCGATGGTAGTGCTCTCTACTTTTCGCGCAGCGTGATTCCCTATGTGCGTGGTAGCGAAACTCAAGAATGGGCGAATGCTGCAAAATATTACACTCATGTGGGACTTTACGGCTATCGTGCCGATGTTTTGGCAAAATTGGTCGCACTTCCCCAATCGTCGCTTGAATTAGCTGAATCGCTCGAACAACTTCGTTGGTTACAAACAGGATTTCGTATTAAGACGGCTGTCACTGATTGCCCTACCATTGGGATTGACACGCCGGAAGATTTGCAACGGGCGTTGGCGCATATAAGGGATTTAGGCGAATGACTACAATATTAGATCGAGGCATCGCCCCACCCGTCACCATTTTTAGCGACATAGCACTTTCGGATGAGCGTGTCGAACATTTGGACAATGGGGCTGTATTCCACACTATTAACTATGGCGAGCAACCATTGTCGCGCCTTTCGCTGATGTGGCAAGGAGGACGCTTGGACACTCAATACAAGTCTTTGCCATTGTTGCTAACCGAGGCGATACGCGAGAACTCGACTAACGTTTCAGGCGCAGAAATTGCCGACATTTTGGACTTTAATGGTGCGAGATTAAGTTCGCGATGTGCCGACCACCATAGCGGTATCGAACTTATTGCGCTCAATTCTCGCCTTGGGGCATTATTGCCTCTGCTCAGTGAAATAATCAGCAATCCGAACTTCGATGAGCAGACTGTCGAAATGATAACGCGCAGGGCTGCGGCTCGTCGTGCCGTACAACAGGCAAAAGTGGCTTATGCTGCTTCTATGCGAGTCGTTCAAGCCATTGCAGGTAGTAAGCATCCTGTGGCAGTTGCCGAAACTCCTGAAATTATCAAATCAATTTCCCCGAATCATCTTAGGCAAGCATATAGCGATATTATTGCCCCGGGGCGTTTGCATGTTTATTTGGCAGGCAAGTTCGACGACGATGTAATCGGTTTGGTCAGAAACTTCATTTTGAATTTACCTGCACGCTCAAGTGATAAATCGATTATAAACGTTGTACCCTATCAAGCGGAAGCCCCCGGACGATTTGCTGAACGTCGATCGGATTCCTTGCAGTCGGCTGTGTCGATGGCGCTTCCGACAATCAGCCGCAATCATCCTGATTATATAGATTTGCGAATGAGTGTGATAGCTCTTGGCGGATATTTCAGTAGCCGATTGATGTCTAACATACGCGAAGAAAAGGGCTTGACCTATGGCATTGGCAGCGCCTTGATTGGTAGCCTTGAGGGCGCTTATATGACCATTGACGCCCAATGCGATGCTGCCTATGTCGAGCAGGTCATAGAGGAAACTTGCAACGAGATAAAGGGCTTGAGTAGCAATCCGCTTGGTAATGAAGAACTTAATCGCGTAAAGATGCACGCATGGTCTATGCTTGCCAACGCTGCCGATTCGTCATTCGCCATGAGCGACTATTATATGACACGCTTGCTTGTCGCCACTCCGGATGATTATTTCACAAAACAATTATTGGCTATCAGGCAACTCACATCCGAACGGATAGCTGAAATTTCAGCGCAGTATCTCAATCCCGAAAACCTCAGAATCGGAATTGTAGGTGCATAAACTTGGATATATTTCATTCACATCTTAACATTAATTATATGCACAACTTTATTTACGACATACCTGTCAAGGTATATTTTGGCGAAAATCAATTGCAACATCTTGGCGAAGAACTTTGCAAATTTGGCAAGCGTGTATTGCTCACTTATGGTGGTGGCTCAATCAAGAAAATCGGGCTTTATGACGCCGTTATGGCTGAGTTGAAAAAGGCAGAGCTTGAAGTTTTTGAACTTTCGGGCATCGAACCCAATCCGCGCATCGAATCGGTACGTCGTGGCGCTCAGATGTGTAAAGAACATAACATCGATGTACTTCTTGCCGTAGGTGGCGGTTCGACCATTGACGCCACAAAGTTCATGGCTGCCGGTGCGTGTGTCGACCACGACCCTTGGCAATTCCTTGCTGATTTTAGTACACCTATCGAAAAGGCTTTGCCAATCATAAGTATTCTCACCCTTTCAGCCACCGGCTCTGAGATGGACTGTGGCGGCGTTATCAGCAATCCTGAAACTGTAGATAAAATCGGGCGTCTTGCACCCGCGATGCTTCCGAAGGTGTCATTCCTCGACCCGACGGTCACCTACTCTGTCAGCCCTTATCAGACAGCCTGTGGCTCTGCCGATATGATGTCGCATATTTTGGAAGTCTACTTCAACATGACCCCCGACTTGTATATGCTCGACTGCTTTATGGAAGGTATGATGAAGACAATTATCAAGTACACTCCCGTTGCTTTGGCAGACCCTGAAAATTACGAAGCTCGAGCCAACTTGATGTGGACCTCGTCGTGGGCTATCAACGGATTTATAAATGGTAGCAAGCGCAAGGCATGGAGTTGCCACCCCATGGAACATCAGCTATCGGCTGTCTACGACATTACCCACGGTCATGGCTTGGCAATTCTCACTCCGCGTTGGATGGAATATTGCCTCGATGAATCGAATGTGTAGAAATACGTGCAGTTCGGCGTGAATGTTTTCGGCATCGACTCATCGCTTGCCCCTATGGAAATTGCTAAAGAAGCCATCAAGCGTCTTTCGCACTTCCTGTTCGTCGACCTCGG
>X279_Western_Grey_Kangaroo__coassemble_165_pt1 | contig 9232 bp, 6 predicted proteins | sample X279_Western_Grey_Kangaroo__metabat2_low_PE_007 | metagenome-assembled genome bin X279_Western_Grey_Kangaroo
GAGCAACTTTGACCGCGCACCCCGTCTGGCGGCAGATATCCAGAATATTCCGCCGAACCGAGGGCTCCGCATTGGGGATGGCAAATATGATTTCCTCAATGCCGTATTTTTTCACGGCGGAGGGAATGTCATAGCGGTTGCCAACAATGCGAACGCCGCGGATATTCATGCCCCGCTTGCTGCGGGCGTCGTCAATCATGCATACAATATTGTTTTCCGAGTGCTGGCTGTCTTGAATTTCCCGGAGGAGCGTGGCCCCCGCCACCCCGCCGCCAACAAGCATGGTTCGCTTTTTCTCCAGCGTTTGCCCCCGGCGGACAGACCAAATCATGCGATAGAAAATGCGAACGCCGCCCAGCGCAATCAGCAGCAAGACATATTCCATGATGTAATAGCTTCTGAACATATTGCGCTTTAGAAAATACATAACGCATATATTCAATAGAACTGTCACCGTGCAGGCACCAAGAATCTGAAGCAGCTCGCGGACGCCCGCGAATTGCCAGATGCTTGTATACGCGCGAAAAAGATATAAGGAGATAACAGTCAGCAGCGCCTGTATGGGCAGCATCCTGAGGGCGAGACCGAAATACCCGGTTGCCATGGCCACTTCAAGATTCATCTCAAAGCGCAGCAGCAGCGCGCAAAGGCTGACAAGCGCCAGCAGGATGACGTCAATCAGCATCTTGACGGCTATCCACAGCACGCCGTTCCAATCAATAGATTTATCTGAAAATAATTTTCTATTCATCTTTTGCCTCATAGCCCTCTTGCGTCCGCGCTGTCCGCGCCCTTTGATGATTTTCAATGGAAAGCGACAAAAACTTCTTTTAATTTGCTTTATTATACCACAATTTCCGCAAAATAGCAAGCAATAAATCAAGCAAAACCTTGTCGCATTTTGTAGAAATTAATGCGGATTACCGTCATGCGCCCGCGCCGGAGCGGCGCATCCCGTTTGAAATGCGCCCGGCGCTGTGGTATAATAAGCCAAATCCACCGGAGCGGACAGCGAGGATGAACTGAAAAAATCGTTATTCTTGCCATTTTATGCTTTTTCGTGCTGGCGCTGGGCCTGAGCCCGGCGGTCATCACCCTGCGCTGGTTTTCGTTGTGGCGGCGTTTATATTCATCCTCGTACTATTCCTCCTCGCCTGACGGCAAAGCAAACAAACCGCAAAAAACTTCAGACACGGTGCATTGCCGTGTCTGAAGTTTTTTACTGTATGTCAATTTCTAATATTAAATGCCTGTGTTTTGGGTCAGCAAGGCAGGTTATTCTGTCAAATCATCAGCATGTGATTGTAATTGAATTATTTTCGACCCTTTGTTCCAATCAACGAAAACGCGCAAGTATATAGTCGATCACCTGATCACGACCGACATATCCTTCGGGATAATATCCGCCTTCCAGCGCAAATCCGTGACCCATATTCTCCCAAAGGCTGAATTCGATCTCCGCATCAATGTTTTCATTTTCCAACCTTTCCATCAAGGCAAGATGGGCATCCTGTATGCTTTCCGCCTCACCCACCTGGAATAAGGTCGGAGGGAATCCATTAAAGTCCGCAAACAAAGGCGAAACATCCGGTGTTTTTGGGTCAAGCTCCCCAATGTAGTTTTTGGTCACAAGTCCTTCCACATCGGCGCTGAGGAAATCCGGGCGTTTTGGTTTGACCGTACCGCTACTGTCCATCACGCCAGACATAGATACCACGCACGCCGGCAGCGGTAACCCTTTTTCACGGCAGCGCATGGTAACCGCAAGACAGAGATTCGCCCCTGCAGAAACCCCGATCAAAGCGATTTGCTCGTATCCCTGACACAAAAGCCACTCATACATCGCCAGGCACTGCTCAATCTGCACCGGGTAACGCGCATGGGGTACCAGCGTATATTCAATAGAATAGCCATCAATACTGCTTCGAGCTGTGATTTCCGGCAGGATGAGCAGACAATCCTCCACACTGCCGGCCATCATCCCGCCACCATGGATATAAAACACAGCTTTCTTTTTTTGCCGATTGGTTTTGCTGACCGTCTTCACGCAGGTCAATCCATTTAGCTCAAAATGAGATACGTCCACATCCGCCGGAATTTCCGGGCGCGGGGCATCAATCGACCAAGGCGGAGGGCCTTTTACTTCGCTTTTTTCATACGCCTCAATACCGCGCTTAAAAGCCGCAAGGTCTTCGCTGACACTTTTGCAGTGTCGATACTGGTAAGTAATCGACATGAATTTTCTCCTTAATTAATAATCCGGATAATATTTGTTTTTGTCTACATATTCCAGAATCCGCATAGAGTGAAGCAAGCGCCCCATCTGACGCCCATCTGTGGCGTCCATTCCCAGAGACTCCAATGCTTTAGACACCCGGTAGCTTACTGTGTTTTTATGCAAGTGCAATTCATTTGCCGCGGCCTGTACACTTCGTCCATACAGCAACCAACACAGCAGCGTATGCATGACTCCTGATTTGCGCGCAGCCTCCATTTTTGCCAGTTCCATTAGCTCCGGTATCACATAGTTCAGCACATCATCTCTTTCGGCCATCTCATGAATCATGTGGTACTCGCTGTAATCGTCATAGGTGAACAGTCGTTTTTCAGGGTCAATCCGCCGTCCGATATCCAATGCCGCTGCTGCCTGCCGGAAGAAGCTTTGGATTTCTGACACCTGTCCGAAGCAACGGCTGATTCCATAGTGCATGGAAGATGCGGTCAGAATGCGCTGCAACCATTCCTGGTCGCTCGCATCCATTCCTTTATCCCGCGATAACACCACTACCTGAAATTGCTTGTAGCGAATTGCTCTGTCCCGCGCGCCTGCAAGTTCTTCCAACGGGAGTTCGTTCCAATAGGCCCCGCCGCTAAAAGCATCCGCCACCAATACATACAGTCGCTGTCCCGGTTGCCAGCGGCACATATCCATCTGCAGCCGTACTCCTTCTTCGGGAATCTTATGCCCATCCAATAGGTACTCCAGCAAATAGTCCAAACGATCTCTCCGGATATATTGGGGCGGTTGATTGTTGTATATGGTTACAGCACAATGCATACAAAGCAGCGAGAAAATCTCTATATCGGTTTCCGTAAATTCCCGAATAAAGACTCCTGCATCTATCTGGCCGATTGTGTTTCCGCCCAACCGCAGCACCTTTGTCAGATGACGGACACCAAAGACTTTCTCATTCACTATGTCCTCCTGTTCCAGAAGTTCTCTCATCCTCTGGCGCCAAGAGAGGTCACTGGTCATTGATTCCGCCGGATATCGTTCCCGACGAAGATTCTGAAAATTGGCGTCTGCCTGTTCACACTCTGAAATACCAAGCACCCGCATATTCACATCAAAAATGACGATTGGGTTTCCGATAAGTTCAATAGCACGATCGGCATAGTCCTGGGGAACGCGGCATTCATTCAGACTTGCAAGAAGTTGGCCCAAGGTTTTTGACATGTTATCACACTCCTGCCTCTATCATAACAGAAACAGAGAAATTTCACAGTATTTTCTTGCGATGATAATATCTTGCGCACGCAAAAACAACCACTAGCAACGGGAGAGCCATCAGCAGAAAAACACCTTTATATCCAACGATGCCCACCAGAATACCGCTCAACCATGGGCCCAGAAACGACCCCACATCCGTAGCCGCGTAATTCGTATTTGTAGCGCATCCCCGGCGTTCCGCAGGAACAGCCGATACACAGAGATTAAAGATGGACGGCTGAGATGCGGCCATGGAAACACCGATCAAAATAGCTGCCGCTCCAAAGGCCGCGCTGGTTTTTGCCACAGAAACCACCACAAGGTACACAATCAGGATCAAATTGGCGATCAACGCCACCTTCACCAGATGCTTTTGTGTGATAAACCGCGATAAAACTGGTCGAAACACCAGAATCATAAGAGCCTGCACTGTAAAGAACCAACCAATTTCTCCCGCATCCCGCTCTGCAGCGCAAAGAACAATAAAAGCAAGCGTGGTAGAATTAATCATGCTAGTGCAGATGGACAGCGCCGCTGGCGCAAGCACCGTCGGTTCAAACATATCCCGAAGCTGTACAGAGTATCTCATGTCCTGCCGCCCAAGATTTTTCGGCTTGAACAGAAATACCAAACAAAAGGCCGCCAACATCAATATCGTACATACGGAATAAAGAAGCGAATACCCTCCCAGATTCTTCAGCCACAGAGCCAGACTCGGGCCTAATACCATCGCCAGTGTCTGTGCCATGGTATAGATGGATATACCCTTGAGCATATCCCTTTCGCTCAAACAGTTGCAGGCGTTAGTCAAACACAACGTGCTACCAACACCCCAAGCCAAACCATAACTGGCCCTGGAAAGCAAAAGAAACACAGGTGTTTTGGCAAACAGCAGAATCGCACACGAAGCTACACAGGCTAACAGCACAAGGAACATCAGAAGCTTATTGTTTTCCTTATCTACGATCTGGCCCGATATTGGCCGCGGTAACAGCGCCATCAGACCAAAACTTCCGGTGATGATGCCAATGTATTGTGTCGTCGCCCCCAGGTTATCGGCATAGGGGGCGATTGTTGTGCCAATCATTTGGGTGGATGAATAGATAAAAAACGCAATGCACAGCATCACACAGAATTGTTTTCTGTCGCTCGTTTCCAGGTTCACCGTATGCCTCCAAAGCCAAAGTTCTTACTTCCTATTGCGGATAATTTACCTTTATCACACGAGTCACGCCAAATTCGTCCCGGATATATTGACTCATAAAGTCCCAGCACAGACGACCAAAGAAACTGGAGTGTGCATGGCCGGCGCCTTCAAATGTGATCTGTTGCATGATAGGCGCTTCTCGATCTGCCCGATAGATACTGCCCACATGGTATTTCAATCCCTTGTCCTCCCGTGTCACTGTCTTGTCCACGGGATAGCCCCAAATACCATGCGCCGCAAAGTCGCTTTGGTCATAGGGGAGTTTATTGATCTCTCGCAGTAGATCAATACCGTTGATGGCCATATTATGAGAATGAACGCCAAACAGGCACCGATTGCCCATATAGTCCACATCCATACTCATCACATCCTCATCACCGGAGAGAATCATGGCCGGCATATCATATTTGTTCTTAAAAGTATGTACATGATAAGCATGCCAGGGGCTACCATACCCCAATCCTCCCATAACGCAGCAGGCCGCAAACTTGTCCAGATATCGTAACGCAGTTGCTGCGGTCAATGAGCTGCCGCCGGAGAATCCGGCCAAATATACCCGGCGCGGGTCAATGCTGTAATTTTCCATGGCATACTGCAGAACAGCTGCGATGTGATCCGCTGCCGGACGCATATCCGGGTGGCCAAAACCATCCGGATCCGTGTCGGAATCAGGGTAATCCGGGCTGATGAGAATAAATTTTTCTTGAGCACATACCTGAACCCAGCCACAGCTATTGATATGATACAGGCAGTCATCCCCGCCGCCATGGAGAGAAATGACAACGGGGACATCCTCGCCAATATCCTTCGGAATCACATCGTATGTTACGAAGCCGTTGATATAATGCTCCTTGCAGGTCAAATTCAATTGCTCATAGTTCGGCCATTCCTGAATAACCCAGATTTTTGCGGACATATTGGAACATACAATGTTGTCATCTACACAGACGCGGGCTGTGAGACTAAACATTCTATTCCATGCATCCAACACAGACACCGCATCCATTTGGTCGTTTCCGACACCCTGTATCACTTGCTTCAGAGGATAGTCCGCACACAAGAATGTGTCTTGCCGTTGCGTGTTACAGTCGTTTATTGCTTTGTAATAATCCAGCACATATTCTCCCGGAGATACAACATAGGCCGGCAAGGCCATAGCTCCGGGTGTTTTGTCTTTCATCGTGCCGCCGAAAGTGCATACACCAGCAATTCGGTTGCACCGGCGAGAGAGAACATTGTGTATAAAGTCCGCGCCGCTGCCTGCGCCGATTACAAACTGACGGTTGTTATATACATAGCGTTTATATTGAAGTATCGGGGGTGTTCCGGGACCGTGAAATTCAATATGCCCACCGGACAAGACATATTGAACATTGAAATAATTGTCATAGTCCTGCTCTGTCCACTCGTGGCCGTTCATAGGCAGCGGAATCGCCACAAAAATGCTTTCGCAATCCGCGATTTCATACAGGCCGGAGCGCATAAATACATCCCACGCATCGGCCTTGTCTTTCACCGGCTGATCCGTGAATATATAAACCAAAGCATTCAGCATGGGGCTCATGCCAAAGGTGAGATTCGGGTGAGCGGGCGTGTATAACCAATACTTGTTATCCGCTGCACCAACATTTTCATAAAATTTAAAACTTGCCTCGCCAGACAAGGCTACGGATATTTCTTGTTCCATAATGTTCTCCTGTTATCAAGCCGAAACCAGATGGTTTCGGCTTGACATGATATCTTATTTTTGGTTGTTTCAGTCGTCCGTGGGAAGTCTATCTCCTGCAAGAAGTTTGTCATCATAGCTCTTTGCGCTCATGCAGAAGTGGCAAACGATCGAAATGACACACAGCGCTGCCAGAACCCAGTAGGCATTAATGTAACCGTTGAGTTCGGGAAGTCCCCGCTTTGTCGCCGCCAATGCAAACGCAGCCATAAATGTTGCGGCAAAGGAGTTTCCAAGACCACTAATGAGACTGGTATATTTGTGGCAGAACATAAAGTGCGCCCGGCCATAAGTGTGAGCAGAGATGGAGGGGTTCAGATTGGGCAGACCGCCAGACATACTGGCAATACCAAAACCAGCCAGATACAGGAATAAAATGTTCCTGTCGCCAAAGATAAGAGCAATCAGAGCCAAAAGCTGTGTGCAAGCAAGCACTGCATTGGCAAAGCGTGTATCGATCTTGTCATCCAGCCAGCCATAGAAGTAACTCATGGGAATGGCGCAAAGGCCGCCGATGGAAAATGCGCTGACCACCTGGCCCTGGTTATATATACCTCCCGCGAGGAAGCGCGGGACAAAGAACATCATCATGCAGCACATACAGAAGTTGATGGTGAACTGGCCGCCGATCTGAAGCCAGGTTTCTTTGTAAGTGAATATTTTTTTGGGAGTCCAGCCGCCAGAGGTGGCCTCCATATCCTTGCGCATACGAGCCTTTTCCTCTGCGGAGCGCTCCTTGCCGTCCGGTTGCAGGCCACACTCTTCCGGAGTGTTGCGCATGATAATAAGCGTTAGAATACCCAAGAGGATGACCAGACCGCCTAGAATCCAGAAAGTCACCTTAAAGCCAAGAACCGAACAGCCCATGGTCAGCAGAGTCAGGGAGGTGGCTGTCTGGAGCGGCGCTCCCATGGTGTTTATACCAAGCGCGCGGCCGCGGTATTCAATAAACCAGTTGCTGGTAAACACAGCCATGCCATAAGTGAAGCCAGAGGCTACGCAGCCCACCAGGATCAGGGACACAGTATAAATGGCGTACACGGGGACAGTGGCCATCAAAATCTCGCCCAGGCCCATAATAATAGCGCAAATACCGGAGATCATGCGAGGACCACGCTTTTGAATCAGCCAGCCGATCAAAAAACCACAGGGGATGCCAAGAATACCGCTGATGGTTTTTCCCAGAGCAAGCTGCGACGTAGTAAAGCCATACAACTCGGGCAGATAAATTTGAAGAACATTATAGCTGTCCATTGTACAGCAGGTGCTGAAGTACATGAAAGCAAAGGTCATCGCCAGAACAACGATCGCTTTCCCTCGGAATGCCTTGTTTGACAACCAAGATTTTTTCTCTGTCATGTTCATGATAGCTCTCCTTTATATGTTTTGGCCTCTCAACCAGGGGGCACGGCATTTATGCCGCCAAATTCTGTTTGTATTATATCGTTATTTGTTCGACAAGTCATCGGCATCGCCCCCCAAAACATACACGACAATCTGTGCTGGAACACAAAAACAACATAATTCTACCATTATCAAGACCGCAGCGCCATTGGATGCTATGCTGTTCCTCCTCGCCTGACGGCAAAGCAAACAGCACAACAAAAAAGCCTTGCAAACTTAACTGTTTGCAAGGCTTTTTCAGTTCAAAAATCACTCAAATTCGCTGCCGAGAACCTCATCTTAACTACTTTTGATTCGTGATTATGGTTTGTAGTTCTCGTATTATTTTGATGATATTTTCATTGCAACATTAAAAAATTATAAACTCTTTGATTAAAGTCCTTCGTCTCCTCATAGGCGGCGTGTCCTAAATCTTCATACATATATATTTCGCAGTTCAATTTCCGTGCGATTTCCTCGGAAGCCGCGCCTGTAAGCACCTTATCTTTCTGCCCTCCGATTACAAGCACAGGGCATTTGATTTTCTCAAGCTCATCATAAGTATTGCAGGTCAGGCACGATTTTGCAAGATTGATAAAACGCCCCACATCCTTGGGCTTTTGGAGTATCGTCAGCAACGGCATAAACGGTTTATACCATTTTACATACTCGTCAGAATACATTTTGACCGCCATATCCGAAACCAGCTCTTTCATTTTCCCTTGTTCCGTCAGTAAAATCCAATGATTGACCACCTCTTGAACGGTATCATTGTTTCGGGAAAGAGTAACTGCAAGCACCAATTTATTTACCAAATCAGGTCTGTCTATCGCAAGATACTGCGCTATCATTCCGCCTTGTGACACGCCGAATACATCAGCCTTTGCTATTTTCAGCGCATCCATCGCATGAGCAATATCCCCCGTCATATCTCGTACCGTTATGTCCTCCGTAACATCCGGTCTACGGTCAAACAAAAAAACTTTGTAATCCTTTGCAAAAACACGGTACATAAATGCAAGGGATACCCCCGCTCCCTTAATGCCCCGGGTATTCAATCCTTGTATCATTATCAAATTTTTCTTGCCTTTGCCAAAGGTGATGTAATCTATTTGCATATTTTGCAAGGCTAATTTTTCCTCTTGAACATCAAAAAGCATGTGCACTACCTCACAAGATTCTTATTCGACTCTTTATCACTCAATTTCAAAAATAATCGGTAAAAACAAATTCTGTAATGGCTTGCTTCGCGCCATTCTCAACATCGTGCGCCCTCTATTTCCGGCAGTAAGGCAGTAATATTTTATTCTAAATCTCAAATAATTTCAATGCCATCACAAAAAACGCAAACAGCATTGATTTGCAAAAAAGCCTTGCAAACTTAACTGTTTGCAAGGCTTTTTCGGTTCAAAAGTCACTCGAATTC
>X279_Western_Grey_Kangaroo__coassemble_184_pt1 | contig 8813 bp, 5 predicted proteins | sample X279_Western_Grey_Kangaroo__metabat2_low_PE_007 | metagenome-assembled genome bin X279_Western_Grey_Kangaroo
TTATCTCTTTTTAGGAGAGTATTATCTCTTTTTAAGAGAGTATTATCTCTTTTTAAGAGAGGTTATGTCAAGGCATAATGGCTGTAAATGAACAGATTGCATCTTCATATCTATTCTGTTTGCTCAACAATCGCACTGGCTCGCACAACAAATTTGTTGAACACTTTGTTGAGCACTTTAAAAAAAAATTGAAAAAATATTGTGTTTTTTTTTGGTTGTATGACAAATATTTTATTACTTTGCGATGAATTTATACTCTCTTAAAAAGAGATGTTATGATTTGACAAAAGTAAGTATTTGAATATCAAAATGTTAAACGTTCATTATGTGTTTTTATATGTCTGTTTGCTTATTTGATATGACGCTGGAATAAAGAAAAAAGACAAAAAGTATATGAAAAAGTTGATCATCGGTATTTTTCTCGCTGTCTGTTGGTGTTCGGGGTCTGCCTATGCGCAGGATATTGCAGCAAAGACCAATGTTCTGTATTGGCTTACGACGACTCCCAATCTGAGTGGCGAATTTGGATTAGGCGACCGCACAACCCTCGAAATCACGGGTGGCTACAATCCGTGGACGCTTGACAACGAGAGCAACAAGAAGATTAAGCACTGGATGGTGCGGCCGGAGTTGCGCTATTGGTTGTGCGAGCGATTCAACGGTCACTTTTTCGGCGTGCATACAGGCTACACATTTTATAATATATCCGGCGTAAGAATCCTGCCCTTCGGCGACAGTTCCAACAAGGACCATCGCTATCAAGGCTGGGGCGTCGGCGCAGGCATCTCCTATGGCTACTCATGGATCGTGGGCAAGCGCTGGAACATCGAGGCAACCCTCGGCTTGGGATATATATATACAAGGTACGACAAGTACGAGTGTGCCACCTGTGGCAAGTTCAGAGGCGACGAGGACAAACATTATCTCGGACCGACGAAACTGGGCATCTCAGTGATTTACATGATTAAATAAAAACGGAAGAATGATGAAGCGCATATACATTATATTATTATTGGCAATGGCATTCAGCCCCGCGGCTGTGTATGCCGACAATAATCCCGACTATCTGTCGAAGATCAAGATAAGCGAGAGCACCGTCGTCAAGAAAGACCGCACAGTCCAATTGACGATGGACATCGATATGAGCGATACGAATATAGGCACCCAACACACCGTGGCGCTCACTCCGGTGCTCGTGGCAGCCGACAGCAGCCGCGAAGTGGCTTTCCCCCGCGTGGTCATCGACGGCAGAACCCGCAGCAAAGTATATCTCAGAGCACAAGAGCTCGAGAGCGTGGAACTGCCTCCCTATCACGACGGCAGCGAACTGGCTGTCATACAGCGCAAAAACGGCAAGGAACAGCATTATGACTATTCTGCCACCGTGCCCTACGAACGCTGGATGCTCGATGGCAGCGTAGAGATGCGCGAGGTGGTGCATGGGTGTGTCAACTGCCGCGCAGGCGAATCCTATCGACAATTGCTGGGCGCTGTCCTCCCGACGTTCATTCCCGACTACCGCCTCGGCTCGCTGGAACCCGAACCCGAACCAATCAAGACGCGCGAGGAAATGCGCAGCGCCCGCATCAACTTCAAACGCGACCGCTACGAAATCCTCGAAAACTATAAGGACAACCGCAACGAACTCGACCAAGTGCTTGCCTCGATACGACTGGTGGACAACAATCCCGACGTGACCATCACCGGCATCCGCATCGACGGTTATGCCTCGCCCGAAGGCTCTGTCGCTCACAACGACGTCCTTTCTGACAATCGTGCAAACTCGCTTGCCGAGTATATCCACCGTAAAATCGGCATCGACGACTCGCTTATCAGCGCCGTGGGTCATGGCGAAGACTGGGACGGCTTCAAGAAGATGTTCTTTGACGACAACCGCCTGCCCGGATTGCCCCGACGCAACGAAATCGTGGCTCTGCTGAGCGATGGCGACCGAAACCACGATGTCATCGAAGACGAGATTGCTTCCATGGAACCGCGCGACACGATTTACGGACTGCTGTTGGGCGTGCTCTACCCCGAACTGCGCCGCAATGACTACCATATAGAATACGACGTGCGCAATTTCAATCTCGAAGAAGCACGCAAGGTGATTCACTCACAGCCCAAGCTGCTGAGCCTCAAGGAAATTTATATGGTTGCCGGTTCGTACGAGAAGGGCTCTGCGGAATATGCCTTTGCCATGAAGACGGCGGCAGAGTGCTATCCCAATTCGGCTGCGGTGATGAACGACTGCGCCTTGGAACTTCTTGCCAAGAGTGATTTCCGCGGCGTTGCCGACATGCTGTCGACAAGTCCCCTGACCGCTTCCTCGCCGATGCTTCAGAACACCCTTGGCGTGGCATACGCCCGTTTGGGAGAAGTGCTGAAAGCCAAGGAATGTTTCTCCAAAGCTGCAGACGGCGGTCTCGAGGAGGCGGAACACAATCTGACGCAAGCTGAAGGCGTCATAGACCAGTTATAATATCGTTAACAAACAATCCAATCATTATATTTCTTAATAATCAAACATTTTAATCATGAAAGTTAAATTTTTATGCGCTGCTTTTGCAGCTCTCGTGGCCTTCAGTTCATGTAGCAATGAAGAAGGCGTCGTTGCCCCCGGTAATGACGGTGTGATGAAATCTGTTAAAATCGACATTGCAAATCTCCAAAAGGGTGCGCGTGGAACAGGAACACAGAAATCTGGAGATGTAACCGTAGTGAAGAGCCTTCAAGTTATCTTCTCGGATGGATCCTCTACTAAGTATTATGGAAATAAGTTTAATGATGAAGGCGGATTGGAAAATTTAACTGCCGATGATTTGATCTTCGAAACAGACGCAGCAGAAAATGGACAAACCGCTTTAGAAAAACTTGCTGCAACAACTTTCCACAATCTGCCGGCTAATGTAGAATATGTATATGTCCTCGCTAACATGGATAAGAATGATGAAGGTGAATACATAAAATATGAATCCCAAGATGAAATAGATTTCACTTTGAATTTGGCTAATGGCGGTAACAACATTTCGAATGACGCTGCCAATCTGTTCCTCTACGGTTATTCTGTGTTGGCTATGGATGGAAACGATACAGAAGATGGCAACGTATTGTATAAGGCAAGTGTTACATTGAACCCGGCTATTGCCCGCATCGAAATCACCGGATTTGAAGTAACTGACAACGGCACCGCTACCACTAAGTGGAGTAGCTTTACCCTTAATGAAATAGCTTTGAATGGTTACGGCAAAACAGCTACTATAACTAATGGCGCTTATGGTTATACCACAGGCGAGCAGGATGATGCTACATCTCTTGATGAGAGCAACGTTTACACTTGGCTTTATGGGGTATCCTCGAACGCCGACATTTACGACAATCTGAATTTGACCATGACTTGCACCGAATACGCAGGTAGCCTATCAATTGACAATACCGAAACAGCCGATGCAACCGAAGTTTTGGCATACCATGTGTTCCCAACTACAGTTCCTTCTATCGTGCTTAGCTTGACAGGTGTCGAAGAAGGTGTGTCGACTCCGCTTTACTTGCAGACGACAAGTTTGTTATACGAAAACGATGACAACACGACCGAACCCCTCACTACTTTGGAAGCTGGTAAGATCTATCGCCTGGCTTACAAATTCGACCAATCGAATCTAACCGAAACTGAAAAGTGCGTTGACTTGGATGTTACCGTAGCTCAATGGGTAGTTGTAGATGTTACACCTACATTCTAATCTGTTGAAAAAGAATCAGTAAAATAACATACGTAATCGGGGGCAGGGTCTGCCCTGCCCCCGATTTCTTCAAAAAAATATCCTTCGCGGCAACGGGTGCCGCCGAGGTTCAAGAGCAAGACCTGAAAGAAAGAAAAATATGAAATTGACCAAAAGCGTAATATTAATGTTGTTGATAGCCGCTCTTTCGGCTTCGTGTGTACGCGAAGACTTGGAGGACTGCTACAGTGTCAACTACTTACAGTTCAGCTACGAGGGTGACGGCGAAACGGAGATTTTTAACGACAAGATCAACCGCGTGGAGCTCTACGTGTTCGACCAGCATAACCGCTTTGTCAATTCGAAAGTAGTGTCCGACGAAGATGTGGCGCGACGCAAGACGCAGCTGCCGCCGCTACGCGCCGGCAATTACCGCATCATCTGCATAGGCAACACCCACCATTCGCGCGTTGCGGGATTGGAAAGCGGAGACTACGAACAGATGTATTTCGCCCATGACGAGCACCACAACGGCGTGCAGCAGCATGGCGACGACTCGTTGTACTATGCAACGAAAGACTACAGCATAGAAGACTATGCCACCCAAATAGAATACCATACCGAAACAGCCAGATTCGCAAGTTCGCACTACGACCTGTTGGTCGAAGTAGTGGGCGTGCCCGAAATAGATCCGAGTGTCGCAGCGGGCGGCAAGAAGAATGCAAGCCGCGCAGAGAACGCAGCCGGATATATGAAGATGTGTGGCGTCACCCCACGCACCGACTTCAACAACAAGGTGACAGGCTCTCCGGCCGACTATGAACTCGAAACCACCTACGATGCCGCAACAATGACGCTTACGGCATGTACCAACATAATGCGCCATAGCAACCACGAAGATGTCAACTTGTGCTTCTACGGAAATGCCGCAGCCGCCGAACCATTGGTGACGGTGAACCTTGCACAGTTCCTCGCCGAGCACAAAAGCATCGACTGCAGCAAACACGAAGTGCTGATTCCCATAAGAATCGAATTCCGTTCTGCAGATGTAAACATTACCGTACCCGATTGGTATATCGAAGAAGTTATACCCGAATTTGACAAATAACAAGTATGTGTGCCACTAATATCCATAGCAAAATAGCATTGATCGCCGGCATGGCGCTGACGCTGACCGCCTGCATCAAGGAGGACGAACCCTTGATGAGTCGCGAGTCGACAGAAGCGGTGACCGTGCAGCTGAGCGTTAACACCGGTGCCATGTCGAGGGCGGCGGAAGTCGACCCCGGGGATGACGAGAAAAAGATTTACAGTCTTCGCGTCTACGTCTTTACCAAAGATGGCAAGAAAGCCGGACATTTCTATACCGAAAACGCTGACGGCAACATACCCGCCCCGCTGTATATGGATATGGTTGTCTACTCAGAACCCGAGCAGGAAGTAAGGTTCTACGTCGTTGCCAATGAAGATGCTGTAGTAGTTCCTTCGACTTCGACTTCGACTTCGACATCGTTTGAGTGGACTGCCGACCTCACTGAGGCGCAGATCAACGACTACTACTTTACCAGTGTGGGCAGCAGCATTAAAACCAAGGGCTTGCCGATGTATTGCAAGACAGACGTCATAACGATTGATACCTCAAAGGGCGAAGTCATTACAGAAGAGAAATCGGAACACTATAATCACTTTAAACTGGATCAAACAGTTTCGATTTTATTGGAACGTCCGGTAGGCAAACTGGAACTTTTCGCCGCAAAGGAAACAGGCGAAACAGCTACCCTGACAATTACGTCGGCACAGATATTATCGCAAGGTCAGACCCTGCGTAACTATATGATGCCGCAGGGCGTCAACCTTAAAGGCAAAGAACTGCAATGGGGCATGTCGGGAGTGGCATATAGCCTGCTGCCGTCGGAGACCACGGGGACCACGGTAAGTGCCACACTGGCTGAGGGTGACGACCGCTCGGATATGTCGAAGTACACAGCACTCATGAGCACGCCATACTATGCCAATGAGAATCCCTACGGCAGTACCAATTGGGCAGAGCCCGGCACCAACGACGGCGACGCCACAAAGGGTAATATCCTTGTGGTCACGTACAAACTCGGAAACGAAGATGAAGCGACCGGTACGGTCTATCTTCCGCCTATCGAACGCAACCGTTACTATGCTGTCATGTGCCTGATAAAGAGCGCAGCGGCAGGCGGAATGTCCATAGAATACAGCGTGGCAGACTGGGATGTGGCGCAGGACGACTGGAATATGGATTTTACCTATCCTACCTATACCAACCCGATTGTGCCCTTCAACGAAGGTCTTGAAGATGATTATAAGAATGTGGAATCCAACGGTAAATACGCACAGCCGGAGGTTTCCATAAAAAACGTGCTTACGGACTCTGACGGCGATGGGGTTGTCGATTATGAATGGGAAAACTGGCAGGACGACGGAACCTATCGATTCAAATTCCAAATCTCTGCGCCGGAAGGGATGGAGTGTACTCCGACGCTGACCGCCACGGGCTTCCACTTGGATGTCTTTAAGAAAACTACCACCGGAGGATATGAATATGTTGAAACGGGCAAATTGACGGCAGACGAAGATGCCAATGTGTATTATGTTCTTGTGGTGAGGGCAGTCGACCCACAGGGCTCATCCGGCGATCATGCGACCTCGACCGACCTGAAAATCACGTACGACACCTCGACATGGCAGTTTGCCGCAGCAGCTTCCCTGCTTATGATAAACGGCTCTTCCGGAGATACCAAATGGGAAGGCAGCGAAGACCCTGAAGTGATTACAATCGAGTATGTAGTTGAAACTGAATAATCCGGTGAGATGACTTACTCCGACAATTGATATGATATGAGACGAATAACGGATAAATTGATATATTGCACAATGCTGCTGTCGATGGCAGCGTGCACTCAGGATATAGACTTGCCTGAAATTCCGCCCGTGCAGAGCGGAAATAGGATTCTACTGGAATTGTCAGCCGACGATATGCCGCTCAGCCGTGCCACTTCAGAGGCAACGGGTGCCGAATTGAGGGTAAACACTATCGACGTACTTATCTTTTATTCCGGACAGACAACAACCGATGGCGTGGACGATCCTTTGGTACACTACGAGCGTGTAACAGCCAATAATACGAATCGCACCGGAACAATCGCCCTTACGAAAACGCGCGACGACTTCACCGAAAGCGCCATGTATTGGGTTTACCTTATTGCCAACAGCAGCAAAAGTGTATCAGAGTTTGAGGCTCTTGCAAAGCGCAGTGATCTGTTTACCATGACACAGGTCACCAACGACCTGCACCTTACGGGTCTTTCAGGTGCAACGGATGCCTTCCTTATGGACGGCGTTGCCTATCCTGCCGATGTTACCGAACCTCCGATCGAACCCGCAGCGGTCGTACTACGACCTGCAACCACGGAAGGCACATCGGCGGCTGAAGACACAAAACTCAAGGTGACGCTGCGCCGTGCCGCCGCCAAAATCGTGATGACGCTGACAAAAGGTGAGAATGTGACCTTCACAAAAACGGGCACCGATGATAATGGACAGACCGTCACCGGTGTGATGGAATACTACGTGGGCCACCTTCCCAACGAGTCATTTCTGGTAGACAATGGCGGCTTGTGTGTGACTACGAACAGCGATGCCAACAAAGTCTGGCTTAAGGATACGGCGAAAACCACCAGTCGTCTGACCACGACAACATCCACAGACGACGCCGGAACGACCGAATCGGTGACTGTCACAGCATACGCCTATGCACATAGTTGGAACAATACCTCTCTGGAAAAGGAAACCCGTATCGTAATCAATCTGCCGATGATATTCTCCACTACGGCCGGTAGCACCACCACAAGCACATTCCGTCCGAGCAACTGGTATCAGATTCCTGTCAGCCGTGCAGGCAAATTGGACCGCAACCATTACTACGAAATCACTGCCAACGTCAATGCCCCGGGCGGTACAGCCCCTACCGAGGGTGTCGAATTGGAAAGCACCGAATACAAAGTGATGGAATGGATTTCGGAAAATATCAATGTTGGCGGAAGCACCAGCGACACAAAGTTCCTCTACGTGAACGAAGAAGAGATAGAGATGGAAAATATAGCCGAGGATTCCGAGACCTTGCTATTCTCATCATCGTCGAAAGTTACAGCCACAGTTACCGGCGTATACTACTATGACAAGATGAACGTTAAGCAGCCCTTTACGGAAGTCAATGACACTACTTGGACCTGTAACTATACATCCGGCGAAAAAGTTTTCACCGAAACTGGCACAATCAGCATCACCCCTGTAGGAAACGTCAGCGGCAACATTAAGGTGAAAAGCACGATTCCGACCAACCAGACCGCCCGATATATCGAAATCAAAGTGACCAACGGGGACGGCCTGTCTCGGACGGTAACGATCGTTCAGTCCCCTTTGGAGTGCATCTCCAACACCTTGGGTTGGTACTCCTATCGTTTGGACTTCGAAAATGCGAATTCCCAAATTCCGTATTTCGAAAATCTTATTAATGGTAATTATGCCGCAGATGCAGACGACGCGACCGAAGGTACATGGACCCCGAAAACAGGATTGACCATTGTGATGAGTATGGTTGCTGGTGGTGTTGTGTCGGAAGACTTTAATTCCAAGTATGTTGAAAGCACAGATGCCTATGGCGTTTCTACTATACACGGTTATGCTTATTACGACGGCACACTGTATAACAATGCGGTAACTGGACATGGCGCCGAACTGACTAATGCACATATGTATAATGTCCGTATTTCAGCTTCTTCAGGTGCTTATGTATTAAGTAAGCCGGAATTGGATGACAATGGATATACCGTTAGTGATGAGGTCAATAAATCGAGGGTTTCACCTTCCTTTATGATTGCCTCGCAGTTGGGTGCAGTTCTGTCGCTGGCATCGAAGGCCCTCGCCGAATCCCATTGCAAGGCGTATGTGGAGACCTACAAGGACGCTGATGGAACTACTGTTCATTTGAAAGACTGGCGACTTCCTACACAGAAGGAGTTGGAAGTTATTGAAGGTTTCCAGGACACCTCTCCGGCTATGGAT
>X279_Western_Grey_Kangaroo__coassemble_192_pt1 | contig 8601 bp, 8 predicted proteins | sample X279_Western_Grey_Kangaroo__metabat2_low_PE_007 | metagenome-assembled genome bin X279_Western_Grey_Kangaroo
CGTGAATACGACGCACCTTGTTACTTATCTTAGGATTGGATTAATGAGCTAAATAGCTTTCGAGGTCGGCTACGCTGAATGTGTTGATAAATTCGGCATGACGCGTTACTTCTGCTGCTGCCAAATTAACATATACGTGTAGCGATTTTGTGAACGTTTCGTTTTTATTTGCATCGTCCAAGAGCAAGTAGCTCATCATGATGTTGCCTGCCATTTCTACGAGGCGACGAGCCATGAAATCGGCATAAGCTGTATCTCCAACATCTTCAACTGCAGCTACCGCAGCAACATACTTTTCAGTGAGAACTGCGAGGCGGTCTTTAACAGTTTGGAGTTCTGGACGAACTTCTTGGGCTGCGTAGCTATCGATAAGTTGCTTGTATGTGCCTGTGGTGACGTGGCGTATAGCTGCAACTACTTGGAGTTGGGTTGTACCTTCGTAGATTGATGTAATGCGTGCATCGCGATAGAGACGTTCGCAAGCATAATCTTTCATGAAGCCCGAACCGCCGTGCACTTGGATACAGTCGTAGGCATTTTGGTTACAGTATTCGCTGCCCATACCCTTAGCCATAGGAGTGAGGGCGTCGGCGAGGCGATTGTAAGTCTTGCATTCCTGCCGTTCTTCGGGAGTGAGCTGGCGTTCGCGTGCGATGTCTTCGTAAGCCTTGTAGAGGTCGACATAGCGGGCGCATTCGTAGAGAAGCGAACGCGAAGCATCGAGCTTGGCTTTGATTACGGCAATCATTTCTGCTACAGCCGGAAATTCTATGATAGCCTTGCCGAATTGGCGACGATCCTTAGCGTATGCGAGGGCTTCGCGATAAGCGAGTTCGCTGACACCTACGCTTTGAGCTGCGATACCAAGACGGGCACCGTTCATCAGCGCCATAACATATTTGATAAGACCCATACGGCGCGAACCGCATAGCTCGGCAGGTGCGTTTTTGTAAACAAGTTCGCAAGTGGGCGAGCCTTTGATGCCCATCTTGTTTTCGATGCGACGAACTGTCACACCACCATTGCGCTTGTCGTAAATGAACATTGACAAACCGCGACCATCTTTTGTACCTTCTTCCGAACGAGCAAGCACCAAGTGAATATCGCTATCGCCATTGGTGATGAAGCGCTTAACGCCATTGAGCACCCATGTGCCGTCTTCTTTCTGAGTAGCCTTAAGCACTACAGATTGGAGGTCAGAACCGGCATCGGGTTCGGTGAGGTCCATCGACATAGTTTCACCGGCACAAACACGAGGAATGAAGCGCGAGCGTTGGTCGTCGTTGCCAAATTCATAGAGCGTTTCTGCACAGTCTTGCAAGCCCCAAAGGTTTTCAAAACCGCAGTCCGCACGGCTCACGATGTCGGCAGCCATGATGTAGGGGGTAATAGGGAAGTTCAAGCCGCCGAAACGACGAGGCATTGCCATACCCATAAGTCCTGCATGACGGCAGGATTCGAGGTTCTTGACAGTGGCATCGGCGTAGTAAGCATGACCATTTGCACAAGAGGCGCCTTGATGGTCAACGCTTTCAGCATTTTCAGCGATGATGTCGCCACAAATTTCGCCAACGACGTCGAGAACGCGATCGTAATTGTCCATTGCGTCTTCGAAGTTGAGAGGAGCATAGTCGAATTTTTCGGCATCGCTATAGTTGCGCTCTTTGAGTTCAACTATTTTACGCATCAAAGGATGGTTCAGATGATGGCGCAAATCGGGATTATCTGTATAAAAATTAGCCATTGCTTACTTAGAATTCTTCTTGTAATACTTAATGAGTTTGGGAAGGACTTCCTCTACGCAGCCCGTTATAACGTAATCGGCGATTGCGTTGATAGGGGCATTGGGGTCGTTGTTAATTGAGATGATGATCGAGCTTTCCTGCATACCTGCAATGTGCTGGATTTGACCTGAAATACCGCAAGCGATATAAAGCTTGGGGCGCACTGTCACACCGGTTTGTCCGATTTGACGTTCGTGTTCCACAAAGCCTGCATCGACAGCTGCACGCGATGCACCTACTTCGCCGCCAAGGGTCGAAGCAAGGTCGAACAGCAGTTGGAAGTTTTCCTTGCTGCCCACTCCGTATCCGCCGGCTACGATAATCGACGAGTTTTTGATGTTAACTCTCGACTTAGCAATTTGGCGGTCGATAATCTCAACCACGAAGTCAGCATCGCCTACGTACTTCGAAGCATCAAGGTTAACAACAGCTCCTTTGTAGTCGGCATTGTAGACTTCTTTCTTCATCACACCTTCGCGTACGGTAGCCATTTGGGGGCAACATTCTGGATTGACGATTGTTGCCACAATGTTACCGCCGAAAGCGGGACGAATTTGGTAGAGAAGGTCTTTGTATTCTTTTTGAGTTTTAGCATCGGTGTGGTCACCGATTTCGAGCGACGTACAGTCGGCGGTAAGGCCTGAATGGAGAGCCGATGACACGCGAGGACCGAGGTCGCGACCAATGCAAGTTGCACCCATCAGAGCGATTTGCGGTTCGATTTCCTTGAAAAGGTTGATCAAAACAGCTGCATGAGGGTTCGATGTGTAGGGATAAAGGCGAGCATCGTCAACTTTGTAAACGGTATCTGCGCCATAAGGGAATACTTGCGATTCGACGCCGTCGAGTTTGCTGCCAATCACGAGGGCTTCAAGTTTCACGCCAAGTCGGTCAGCCAATTTGCGACCCTTGGTAAGGAGCTCCAAGCTGACATCTGCCACACGGCCTTCGTCGAGCTCGCAGTAAACTATAAGATTATTCTTATCTGACATAGCTTTATGTTGTAGTTGTTCGGCGAAGAAATCAGCCGATGGTGTGATTGGTTATTAGTTCTTGGATAAGTTGCTCGATTTGAGCATCGTTGTTGTCGATATGGCGAGCATCCTTGGCTGTGAACACAACGCTTTCTACAGCTTTCACCTTTGTAGGCGAGCCGGGGAAGCCGATCTGTTCGGGGTCAGCTTCAACAAACGCAGCGCCCCACTCTTTCAATTGGAGATATTCGCGTGCATCGACAAATGCCTGCATTTCTTCCGAAAGTCCGGCCTTTTCGCTTGGCGATACGGCATATTTGTACTTCATCAGGCGTTTGGCGTTGCGCGGACGGCATTCTGCAGCCGAACCGTTTACGGTAACGACGCAGGGCAGAGGGCAAACGACTGTTTCAATGCCGTTTTCAAGGCGACGTACCACAGTAGCCTTACCGTCAGCCACACTGAGAATTTCTTCAGCGTAAGTAACCTGAGGCAATCCCAATTTTTCAGCAATTTGGGGACCCACCTGTGCAGTATCGCCGTCAATTGCCTGACGACCACCTAGAATTATGTCATAATGACCAATCTTCTTAACAGCCTGAGCCAATGAATACGACGTAGCAAGAGTATCAGCGCCGCCCAAAGCACGATCGGTTAAGACAACACCTGCATCAGCACCGCGATAGATTGCTTCGCGAATCACTTCTGCCGCCTTTGGCAAGCCCATGGTAAGGATTGTAACCTTCGAGCCGGGATTTGCATCCTTAAGACGAAGAGCCTGTTCGAGAGCATTTAAGTCTTCAGGATTAAAGATAGCAGGGAGAGCGGCGCGATTGATAGTGCCGTCAGCTTTCATAGCATCTTTGCCTACGTTGCGAGTGTCAGGCACCTGCTTAGCAAGCACAATGATGTTTAAACTCATAATTATAATTTTGTTAATTAATTGTCAAACGAATAAACATTGCTCTACTCGAGCAACACACCCCGCAAAGTTACGAATTTTAGCTTAACTTACCAATTTTTCAGCCCCCTAATAACCCAAGCCTCCACCACGATTTAATTTATTAAACAATGAACAAAATACTGTGCCACTCTGATGAGCAGCACAGTATTTTTTCGTTTTGTCCTTCGCTGATTAAGCGCCTTTCACTTTGTCAACGATAGCTTTGAAAGCCTCTGGATTGTTAAGGGCGAGGTCGGCGAGAACTTTACGGTTGATTTCGATACCTGCTTTGTGAATCAAACCCATGAGCTTAGAGTAGCTCAAATCGTGCATACGAGCTGCAGCGTTGATGCGTTGAATCCAGAGGGCACGGAAATTACCTTTTTTGTCCTTGCGATCACGATAAGCGTAAGTAAGACCCTTTTCCCATGTGTTTTTGGCTACGGTCCATACGTTACGGCGGCATCCGAAGTAGCCGCGGGTGAGTTTCAGAACTTTTTTACGACGTGCGCGTGAGGCAACGTGGTTTACTGATCTTGTCATTTTATTTTTCAGTTTTGAATGTCAGCGGCTTGTTATTGCTCTTTATGTGCTGACCATTCGGTTAATAAAAATGATTATAAACTCTCGAATTTAAATCTTGAGAAAACTTGCTAATCGCAATTTTGATTACTTAAGAGCCAAAAGTGCTTTAACATTGCCTTCATCCACCTTAGCGATAAGAGCGAAGTGGTCGAGGTTACGTTTTTGTTTCTTGGTCTTTTTAGTCAAGATGTGGCTGTGGTAAGCATGTTTTCTTTTGATTTTTCCTGACCCGGTAAGAGCGAATCTTTTTTTGGCACCGGAATTAGTTTTAATCTTCGGCATTTTGTTAATAATTAGGAGTTATATAATTTACGTGTCAACACGTGACACTTTTTCTTTTATTTCTTTTTGGGCGACAACATTATAATCATACGCTTGCCTTCAAGCAGTGGCATTTGATCTACCTTGCCATATTCTTCGAGATCGTTTGCAAAACGCAACAGAAGCACTTCGCCTTGTTCTTTGAACAGAATCGAACGACCCTTAAAGAACACATAAGCCTTAACCTTCGCACCTTCTTGCAAGAAACCGATGGCATGCTTTAGCTTGAAGTTATAGTCGTGGTCATCAGTTTGAGGTCCAAACCGGATTTCTTTAACCACCACCTTCGTAGCTTTTGCCTTGATTTCCTTAGCTTTCTTTTTCTGTTGGTACAAGAATTTTTGATAGTCAAGAATCTTGCATACAGGAGGATCTGCTTGCGCTGATATTTCAACAAGGTCAAGCTCAAGCTCTTCAGCCAATGCACGAGCTTCCTGAATGGAATATATGCCGGGAGTTACATTATCACCAACAAGACGCACTTCGCGAGCGCGGATAAATTCATTTATGTTGTTGGCAACCTCTTTTGCATTACGATCGGGTGTACGACGGTCGCGTTGCTGCGGAGGACGATTTCCTGCATTTTGGGGACGAGGTCCCGGTGTAAAATTTGGTTTTTTATCCATTCAGTAGGGTTATTGATTAATCGAGTCTTGAACCTCTTGGGCAATTGTCGTTGCAAAGGTAGCAATTTTCATCGAACCTTTATCACCTTCACCCTGTTTTCTTACAGAAATTTCGCCTGCTTGTGCTTCTTTTTCACCTACAATAAGCAAATAGGGGGTGTGTTTGAGTTCGTTGTCACGAATCTTGCGACCAATCTTTTCGTTACGATCGTCAACGCTGACACGTATGTCTTGGTCTTCGAGCTGACGGGCCACCTCGTGAGCATAGTCGTTGAATTTTTCCGAAATCGGGAGAATCACAGCTTGTTCTGGAGTAAGCCACAAGGGGAAACGACCGGCAGTGTGTTCGAGCAATACAGCCACAAAACGTTCCATCGAACCGAAAGGCGCACGGTGAATCATCACCGGTCGGTGTTTTGCATTGTCCGAACCGGTGTATTCGAGTTGGAAACGTTCGGGCAAGTTGTAGTCAACCTGAATTGTGCCGAGCTGCCAACGACGACCGATCGCATCCTTAACCATGAAGTCAAGTTTAGGACCATAGAATGCAGCTTCGCCGAGTTCGGTGCGAGCACTCAAGCCCTTTTCGGCACAAGCATCGATGATAGCCTGTTCGGCAAGAGCCCAATTCTCGTCAGAACCTATGTACTTTTGTTTGTTATTGGGATCGCGCAGCGAGATTTGCGCTTCAAAGTTTTCAAATTTAAGGGCCTTGAAGATGTAGAAGATAATATCCATCACCTTGACAAATTCGTCCTTGATTTGATCGGGTGCACAGAAAATGTGAGCATCATCTTGCGTAAAACCGCGAACACGGGTCAACCCGTGGAGTTCACCGCTTTGTTCGTAACGATAAACAGTGCCAAATTCTGCAAGACGCAAGGGCAGGTCGCGGTACGAGCGAGGCAATGCGCGGAAGATTTCGCAGTGGTGAGGACAATTCATCGGTTTGAGCAAGTATTCTTCACCTTCTTGGGGAGTGTGGATGGGCTGGAACGAATCCTTGCCATACTTTGCATAGTGACCTGAAGTCACGTAAAGCATCTTGTTGCCGATATGCGGAGTGATAACCTGCTGATACCCGTATTTCTTTTGGATTTTGCGAAGAAACTGTTCGAGGCGGTCGCGCAAAGCGGCACCTTTGGGAAGCCACAGTGGCAGACCTGCACCTACATTTGCCGAGAATGCAAAGAGTTCCATTTCCTTGCCAAGTTTACGGTGGTCACGCTTCTTAGCTTCTTCGAGCAGCACCAAGTATTCGTCAAGCATCTTTTTCTTGGGGAAAGTAATGCCATAAACGCGAACGAGCTGGTTGCGCTTTTCATCGCCACGCCAATATGCACCTGCAAGCGATGTAATCTTCACGGCTTTGATGGGTGCTGTGTTGGGAATGTGCGGACCACGGCAGAGATCTGTAAACGAACCCTGAGTATATGTCGTAATCTGCCCATCTTCGAGTTCAGAGATTAGTTCACACTTGTATTCTTCACCACGGTCGCCAAAAAGTGTCAAAGCGTCGGCTTTCGAGATGTCGGCACGCACAATATCTTCTTTGCGACGAGCAAGTTCAAGCATTTTTTCTTCGATTTTGGCGAAGTCGTCAGATGTGATTTGATGACCGGCAGGGTCAATATCATAGTAGAAACCATTTTCAAGAGCCGGACCGATACCGAATTTCACGCCAGGATATAGTTCTTGAAGTGCTTCCGCAAGAAGGTGGGCAGATGAGTGCCAAAAAGCGTGCTTGCCTTCGGGATCATCCCACTTGAAAAGTTTGAGTGCAGCATCAGCATTGATGGGACGAGCGAGGTCCCACTCTTGACCGTCAACCGATGCAGCCAATACGTCTTCAGCCAAACGCAAACTAATCGACTTGGCAATGTCGAGCGGAGTTACACCTGCTTCGAATTGCTTCACGCTATTATCGGGAAATGTTATGTTTATCATCTTAACATATTGATTAACAACCGACTGCGCAATTTGCATCGCACAGCGGTCAAAATTCACGCGCAAAGTTAGCAATTTCTTTTTGATTATGAGCTATATAAGTGCAAAAATATTCAGCACAACAATACTCGCAAAACTTAAAAATCTTTATCACTCTACGACTTTCAGAGTTTTTTGCTAATTTTGCCCAAAATACAGCTATTCATAATCTACGAAATGTATATATGAGCATACGACTCTCCACTCTGTTTTTAATCATATTTATGCTTACATCCTGTTTCACAGGGATTGAGAGCACTCCACGCATTACGACCGACTCACGCAGTCATGAATCAACAATCACGCCCGAACAAACATTCATGTCTGCCATCGTGTCCGAAGTTCCATCTGAATGGAATATCGGCAAACAATGGCTTGTTGCAGACAACAAAATTTCGCTTATATTTTCATCTCCGACTTCTGATGCCGACAGCATTGCAGGCACGATTATTACATATTGCGGTCGTAAAGATGTTCCTACTGTCACGGGCGATGAAGCTGTAGAGCTACTATTTCACGGCAATGAGGGACAAATTTTCACATACTCCACAGGCATCAAATCCTCAGAAATGCTCAACCGCTCACAATTGGACATTCCATTTGCCATAGAGCTACGTCCCATCGAAATTGCCGATTCGCTTATGCGAGGCAACACCTACTACATAACTACGCCAATATGGTACGATGTCAACGGCAATACCAAACAAGGGCTTCGGCACGTAGCAGTCAAAATCAAGGCTGTCACTCCCGGCAATGACATTCATCCTCTGAAAGTGGCTTTCAGCCATGATTCAGACAGCACAATTCACTATGTAATGATGACCTACGGTAACAATCGAGCTGCTACCCGAAATTTCGACAAACTATTCTCTTTCACTGATCCACGTTTGCAATATGAGCAAATTAAAGACGACACGTGGCAGCTGATTACTCACTCTCAAGTGGCTGAAGGCATGACGCGCGACGAATGCCGACTTGCTCTTGGGGCGCCATCATCAATATATCGTGGTGCAACGCAAGCTGCCCACATCGAGCGATGGGCCTACGACGATGGAATCTACCTGATATTCGAAGATGGCATACTAACCCGCTTTCGCAAATAATATGCAAATAACATTTCTTGGCACAGGTACATCAACCGGCGTCCCACAAATTGGCTGCGATTGTCCCACTTGCACATCACACAATCCTCACGACAAGCGATTTCGAGCATCAGTCTTAATAACGCTCGCCAATGGTCGTCGACTGCTCGTTGACTGCGGACCAGATTTCCGACAACAAATAATTCAATCCGGCTCGCCTGAACTGGAAGCCCTACTCATAACACATAGCCATTACGACCACGTTGGCGGCATCGATGACCTTCGTCCCTACTGCAAAGG
>X279_Western_Grey_Kangaroo__coassemble_194_pt1 | contig 8581 bp, 10 predicted proteins | sample X279_Western_Grey_Kangaroo__metabat2_low_PE_007 | metagenome-assembled genome bin X279_Western_Grey_Kangaroo
CAGCATTAAATATACTTACGCTTTTATAGCCGAAGAAGTTGGAGAAGTTACTGTCCCACCCGTTACACTTCAAATGGGTGGAAAAACTTATAAAACCAATCCTCAAACTTTTAAAGTTGTAGCTGATAATAATCCGCAATCATCAAATAGTGGAAACTCAGCCGGTCGTGGAGGTTCTGCTTCATCACAACAATCTTCAGGGAATATCTCTGTCGGGAAAGTAACTGCCAAAGATCTTATGGTTTATATCAGCTTCTCCAAGTCGAGAGTATATGAACAGGAACCAATTATTGCCACTATCAAACTATATCTGCGTGATGATCGCAATTTTACTATTGATGGTTCAACATTCAAAACAATCAAACTACCAGAATTTGATGGTTTCTTAGCCGAAGATTTACAAGTTGAACAAGGTAATAAACTTGAGAACTACAATGGGCAGGTCTACAATACTTGGGAACTTAAACGAGTGTTACTTTTCCCGCAAAAAAACGGGCGTCTTCAAGTTCACTCCGGTGAATATGAAGTTACAGTCATCGAATATGAATGGGTAACTTATGGATTTATGCGTACACGTCGCGAAATACCGCGTACAATATCTACGGCTACAAATACGGCAAGTATTCAAATTGATCCTCTTCCTGAACCCAAACCTGCCAATTTCAGTGGTGCTGTAGGACAATTTTCCATATCTTCAGAACTTGAACCGGAAATAGTAAAAACGAATGAGGCTGCAACATATTCGTTAATCATAAAAGGCTCAGGTAACATAAAATATCTGTCTGCGCCCGAAATAACATTCCCATCTACATTCGATAAATATACACCAAAAACAGATATCCAAGCCAATTTTAATGGTTCTACATATAAAGGGTTCATTCGAATCGACTATCCCTTCGTGCCTCAAGAAATTGGGAAATTCGACATTCCTGCCAAGGAGTTTGTATACTTCAATCCTTCTACGAAAAAATATACGACCATTGAAGCCAAGGAATTCAATGTAAATGTGACTCGAGGTGCATCTATAAATATGTCTGCAGTGCAAAAAGAAGTAGATGCCACAATTAATGATATTCTCCACATACATCAACTTCCGGAACAGGTTAAGATTGCGCCAAAACCAATTGCTCATACCACATGGTATTGGATGGCGTACATCCTTGTTGCAACAGTTTTGGTCGTATCCATTTATGTATATCGTCGCCACATAAAACGTTCGGCAGATGTTGCCGGTCGTCGCTTGGCACGAGCTAATAAAGTCGCAACAAAGCGCTTCAAAACAGCTGCATCATTCATGAAAGCACATCAATCAGAAAAATTCTATGAAGAACTTGCACGCGCCTTGAAAGGATATGTCGGCGACAAATTGGGAATTGCACCTTCTCAACTCATAAGTGAAACCATTGTTGAAAAACTTACATCATTTGGGGCATCAGAAGAAGATGCAAACAATGTAGTTGATGTACTCAATGATTGTGAAATGGCACGCTTCACTCCGTCACAATCCGATAGTGCAATGAACGACATATATAATCGAGCCTCTGTTGCAATTAAGGCTATCGAAAGCATAAAAAAGAAATAAACGTCATGAAAAAATATATCATAAGTTTTATAGTTTTTATAATGTCTGTTTCACATGCATTTGCATCTGACTTACTGACTGCGCAGGCCGATTCAGCATATAATAAAGAAGATTATGCCACTGCTGTCGAACTATATAATAAGATTCTTTCAACCGAGGGTAAATCTGCTGATGTATATTATAATCTGGGCAATACATGGTATCGAAGAGGCAAAATCGCACAATCGATTCTTGCATACGAACGCGCACTGCGCATAGAGCCAACTCACTCCGATGCCCGTACAAATCTTCAGTTCGTAAATTCAACACTCGAAGACAAACCGGAGGATAATAATTCGTTTCTAACACGCCTTCATAATACAATCATCACTTCGATGAATGCAAACGCTTGGGCTTGGGTAACATTATTGTCATTTGCGATGATATGCGCAACAATTGCATTATACATATTCTCACCCAACATTGCTGTTCGAAAAATAGGATTCTTCGGTGCGATTGTGCTAATATTAGCAACATTCTACTTCGTAATTGTCACAATTAATGCGTCTAACCGTATTGACAACCATTCAGAAGCTATTGTAACAGTTCCGAGCACATTGCTTAACTCTGTGCCAAGACAGCCTCGACAAACCGAAAAAGTTGTACCTTTGCACGAGGGAACAAAAGTTGAGATTATAGACTCTGTTGCAACACCGGATGACCCCGTTTCACCCAAATGGTATAACGTAAGAATTAATGGTTCAACCGGAGCGTGGTTGCGAGCTACAGACGTCGAACGTATCTGACCGATAAACGATGAGCCTATCGCCTCTTATATCGATAATCACTATAACATATAATGCCTCGTCAACAGTCGAGCGTACAATTCTCAGCGTTGATTCACAATTGTTTGACGATTACGAACATATCATCGTAGACGGGAAATCGACTGACGACACTCTTTTAGTTGCAAAATCAATTCATAACCCAAATCGAATAATTGTATCAGAACCCGATAAAGGTATATACGATGCAATGAACAAAGGATTAAAACTCAGTAAAGGACAATATGTTATATTACTAAATTCCGGAGATAAATTTCACAATAACGAAACATTAACTAAGATTGCAAACGCAATAAAATCGAATTCAACTTGCGACATCGTCTACGGTCAAACTGACTTAGTTGACGATTCTGGGAAGTTTCTTGCGCCACGACATTTGACAGCACCTGCCAATTTGCAATGGCACGACTTTGCTCGCGGAATGTTAGTATGTCATCAAGCATTTATCGTTAATAGAAACATTGCACCTGCATACAATCTTAATTACCGATTCTCAGCCGACTATGATTGGTGCATTCGTTGTCTTCAAAAATCCCAATCCAATGTATTTATCGACGATGTGCTTATTGATTATCTTTCAGAAGGTACGACAACCGCAAACCGTCGAAAATCGCTCATAGAGCGTTTCCAAATAATGACTAATTATTACGGATTTTGGAGTACTTTAATGCGACATTTTAGCTTTATCGAGCGATTTGTTAAACACAAAAAAGCACTTAAAAAAGCATAATAGTTTTATGTTTCTATATAATACGACTTTTGGTATTGATGTTTCTATAGAAGAACAATTTATAGCATGGCTGCGTTCGGAATTCATCCCCACATCGACGTGTGATGGCGAATACTTTGACAATCCTGAGCTATTCTATGTAAATGCGCAACAAGAACAGGGCATCAAAAGTATAGCCCTTCATCTCAGAGCACCAAACGAAGAAGCAATCAATCGCTGGTATGAAGACCATGGCAGTCGCTTATTCAACACAATCATGCAACGATGGAATGGCAGAGCCGTGTTTTTCTCAACAACTCTTGAGTTATTGAAATGACACCGGATAATTTAAAAGATTACGAACGGATAATTATAGGTATAGACCCCGGCACAAATGTCATGGGCTATGGTGTATTAGGCGTTAATGGCAAAAAAGCTGCTATTATTGCAATGGGAGTAATCAAACTTAACAAATTTGATTCTCACTATTTACGCCTAAGACGAATATACGACCGTACGCTGCAACTTTGTCAACAATATCTTCCTGATGAAATGGCAATAGAGGCTCCATTTTTTGGCAAAAATGTTCAATCCATGCTCAAATTGGGTAGGGCACAAGGAGTTGCTATGGCAGCAGCCCTTTCGCGTGACGTCCCGATAACAGAGTATGAACCACGAAAAATTAAAATGGCAATAACCGGTAACGGCGCTGCATCAAAAGAACAGGTACAAGAAATGCTTCGTCGCATATTATCAATCCCAAAAGAAAATCTACTGCCTGAATTGGATGCCTCCGATGCACTTGCTGCAGCCTTATGCCATTTTTATGAATCGGCCAAGCCAACAGTTGCCAAGTCCTGTTCATGGAAGGATTTTATTGAGAAAAATCCCGATAAAATCAAAAAATGACACAAGCACAGCTGAAGATTCAACATTAATTTCGTAGCTTTGCAAAACATGAAAAGAATAGTATTAATTACCATAGGTCTAATAATATTTATTGCAGCCGAAGCAGCGCAAGTATCGCTTAGCGGTTCGCGTGTAATTGAAGTATTACCGGATGCCAATACAGGTCTAAACTCTATATACGTTGTTGAAAACGCAAATGGAATAACAATTGAATATAAATCGAACGGTAATAGTAACATTACCTTTCAACGCTATAGTAATCTTGGGGGCGGTTTTGCTGAAGACATTACCAACGTCACTCATAACGGAAACAAATATTCATTTACCGCTGATGCGTCCGATATGGGCTACATTATTACGGAAAAAGGCAATCAAACATGCTTTTGGATTGTAAATTATGCCAATCACTATTATGATATTACAACGTTAGAGGTTTTGTCAGCCGACTGCGACAGAGTCACTCTCCATGCTGATGAAAGTGCTGATAGCATTGCTTATTATACCATTAATGGTCGTCGTGAGGTCCTTGATAGAGAGATTAAAGTCAGGTACAACACTCTTGTATATTCTGATGAGGAACAAATCTACAATCAGGTTGCAACAGAAGAGAATATCGAATGGTTTGACACCTCTTTTAATGTTCCCACACCGCTATGTGATACCGAATTTATCATTACACCCGACAGATTTGCATCAATATGGGGTTTGGGTGATGAAATAATCTCCTCAACTTTTCAAACAAACGCTGTACAAGCACAAACATCTATAGTTCAGACTATCAAGGAGAATGATAACGAACAAAAAGTTGAAGCGGAACTCGGTGGCTCAGCGCCTTGTGAAATGACATTTAAAGCCGCAATAACAGATGCTGCAATATATCACCGCTGGGAAATATCGACATATCCTGAATTTGACGATGTACAATTACAATATAACGAACTTGAGTTTTCTTACACGTTTACGGAGGCTGGCATGACATACGTTCGCTTTATTGCAAACAACGCAGAAGGGACATGCGAATATATAGGCGAAACATACACAATATCTATCGGAGATTCACGACTCGAATGCCCCAATGCTTTTTCGCCGGGCACTTCCGAAGGCGTAAACGATGAGTGGAAAGTAAGTTATCGCTCAATCGTATCATTCAATTGTCAAATATTCAATCGATGGGGGCAACGCATCATCGAATTGACTGATCCGTCGCAAGGTTGGAATGGCACGTACAACGGCAAATTGGTAAAATCCGGCACATATTTCTATGTAATCAAAGCCCGTGGCTCGGACAATAAGGACTACGAATTATCAGGTCATATCAACATCATAGGCTCTCGCAGTAACTCAACAGGGGTAACTGACGGCTCTACGGAAGAAACTCCGGTAGAGTAAATCTATAGGGAGTAGGGGAATTAGGATTTAAGCGATTGTAATATCTCGCGTCGCAATTCAGCATCCGTTTCGAACAATCCCTTATATTCCATAGTAATAGTCGACGATTCCTGTTTTTCGACTCCGCGCATTTTCATACATAAGTGTTGTGCTTCACATACGACAAGCACACCCTCTGTGTCAAGGGCTGACATAACAACATCACATATATCAGTCGTAAGGCGTTCCTGTACCTGAAGTTTGCGAGCACATATATTTACCACACGCGCCAATTTACTCAATCCTACTATACTGTCCCCGGGTAAATATGCGATAGATACTTTCCCATAAAAAGGCAATATATGGTGCTCGCACATTGAATAAAATTCTATATCCCTGACAACAACAACCTTCGAACCATCGTGTTCAAATAATGCCGAACGCATTGTCTTTTCTGCATCTGAACGATAGCCTGATGTGATGAAATACAGAGCTTTCGCAGCTCGTTCCGGAGTCTTCAATAATCCGGGACGGTTTACGTCCTCTCCAATTAGTGTGATGATACTTCTATAGTGCTGAGCTATTTGCTCAATGCGCTGTTCGTCGGACATTGAATCAATATTTATATTCATTGTTGCTGGGAGTTAATGCGGTCACGCACAACACGAATTGAACCAATTGACGGGAAGGCCTGTCTGATGCCATCCATAGCAGCTTCTGCTTCCGAACGGGTCTTAAAATCACCAACTTTAACACGCCAATAGGGAGAATTAAATTGTATATACGCACGAAATTCAGGAAAACGGGTTTCCATCTGCTGTTTGAATTTTTGAGCGTCTTGGCGAGCTGTGGCTGGATTATTGTCATCAAATACCTGTACTCTGTATCCTACACGCGCCGCAGTTTGCGAATTGTCAACGCCAACCATCGATTCTATCGATTCTTGAATATTTCCGGCTTTAGGCACAACAAGTTTATCTTTAAATGCTTCAGGTGCAAGTATCCTGACGTTACCGTATGATGTAATATCATCAATAACTGAAGTCGTATCGATCATTTCAGCCCATGCTGTTGATGCGAATACCATCATTACTGAAAAAAGAAAGCTACGAATCTTCATATATCATTGTTTTATCTGATTGTAGCGCGAAATTACGAAAAAAATATCGAACCACGAAAATTAAATTACTGTTAATAACTTTTATGGATAAAATGTGTGTCAGTCAAGATTTTGTTATTATCTTTGAAAATATTTCGATATAAACTTATATGTACAGAAAAGGTAAACTATACTTTCGCTACGGCACAATGGGTTCAGCAAAGACAGCAATGCTACTCACCACTGCCTATAATTTCGAAGAACGACACATGGACTATATGTGTCTTAAGCCTGTAATCGACACACGCGAGTCGCGCAATGTCATACACTCGCGTATCGGTATCGAACGTGAATGTCGTTGGATATACAATAATACGGATCTTTATCAAATGGCTGTCGACATTTATGAAAATGATGGTCGATTAGTCGATTGGTATCTGATTGACGAAGCCCAATTCCTTACGGAACGCCAAGTTGACCAACTATCGCGTGTAGTAGACGATTTTGGCAGCAATGTAATATGCTATGGACTACGGACAGACTTTCAAACTCATCTTTTCGAAGGTTCTCGACGCTTATTTGAAATAGCCGACTCGATTGACGAAATTAAATCGACCTGCAACTGCGGGCACAAAACAATTGTAAATGCACGTATCGACTCAAATGGAGATTTCGTGGTAGAAGGTGCTCAAGTAGAAATCGGTGGCGATGACCGCTATGTCGCCGTGTGCCGCAAATGTTGGCGCAGCAAACACATTGAACAAAACACACGTGCTACTCTTCCGCTTGAATTTTCCACAAAATCTAACGAAACACCTAATTCATGATAATTTGCAATTTATCTGATTCTGAACGATACCGCAAGCTCTCGCCCCTTATAGCAAAGGCTATCGATTGGCTATGCGAACATTCGACAGACGATATGGACGAAGGTTCCTATCCATTAGATGACTCCGGCATAATTATAAATGTCGAAACTCCGGCATTACGCCAAAGAGAAATGGCACAACTCGAAGTTCATCGCCATTTCATTGACATACATGTTCCGCTTAAAGGCGTCGAAACGATAGGGTGGGCACCACTATGCAACCTCGTCCATGAACGCGAAGCATACAATCCCGACAAAGACATTGCATTCTACGGCGACTTATCTGCTTGTTTGCTACATGTGCGACCGGGACAAATTGCTATATTTTTCCCGGAAGATGCACATGCCCCCAATATTGGACTTGGCACACATCGTAAACTTTGTGTAAAAATCCCTGTTTAACAGATATGAGATTTTTAACCATACTATTAAGTTTTTTAATATCGTTGAATGTCGCAGCCTTGACATTCGATAATGAAACCGTGTCGTACAAAATATTATATAAATGGGGCATTATCAGCAAACAGGCAGGACGGGCTACGCTAACAATCTCCGCTAACGGCGACAATTATTCCACAAATCTCGTAGCACGTTCCGAACCTTGGGCAGACAGATTCTATTGTGTTCGCGATACTCTCAACGGATTGATACTCAAAGATGGTTTTCGACCATTATTCTATGAAAAAATAGCACACGAAGGGTCTGAATATAAACACGATATAGTGCACTTCGAATATGGCTCAGATTCCATAACCGGCAATTGTAGTCGAAAAGCTTTTAAAGACGGTACATTACGTGTAAATCAACAACTAACTCTTAAATCAAATGGGACAACAGTCGACATGCTGTCGTCGTTTTACTATATGCGCCTCCTGCCATTTCAAGATTGGTCGGTAGGACATGAACATTCTATTACCATATTTTCAGGTAAACGTAAGGAAAACCTCACTTTGAAATATCAGGGAATTGAAGAACTTGAAATCAAAGACAAACAATATGCCTGCTATCACATAACATTCATCTTCACAAGCAATAGTGGGAAGAAAACATCCGACGACATGGATGCATGGATAACCACAGATAATCAAAGGATTGCGCTACAACTTGAAGGCAAACTTCCGGTTGGTAAAGTCCGTCGTCAACTAATGTAATCACCTATGTCTAAGTCAGTTATCAAACGTATAATGCCCCAGATACACCAACTGAGGATTCATCTGTCGAA